>Ga0315336_1000161_pt1 | contig 280413 bp, 217 predicted proteins | sample ASW5metaG_FD_204512 | JGI IMG/M metagenome (GOLD analysis project Ga0315336, IMG submission 204512) | Ammonia-oxidizing marine archaeal communities from Monterey Bay, California, United States - ASW #5 | ecosystem: Environmental > Aquatic > Marine > Intertidal zone | place: USA: California... | reverse complement strand
ATTACATTTGCTCAATCCGCTTCATGGGATTCACTCTCCGCCTACCGGCGGATCGTGCGTCCCTAAAGGTTATGCTGGCAATACATTGATGAACATTTCTGCTGCGCAGAAATACATTTGCTCAATCCGCTTCATGGGATTCACTCTCCGCCTACCGGCGGATCGTGCGTCCGGACCGATGGAAAAAGCCAACGATTTGGCTTTGGAAGAGGGGCCAGCCGCTGCAGTGGATATGCGAGCTGCAATTAAATATAATAGTTATGCTGGCAATACATTGATGAACATTTCTGCTGCGCAGAATTACATTTGCTCAATCCGCTTCATGGGATTCACTCTCCGCCTACCGGCGGATCGTGCGTCCCTAAAGGTTATGCTGGCAATACATTGATGAACATTTCTGCTGCGCAGAAATACATTTGCTCAATCAAAATTTTGCTGAAGCGAGCTTCGACAAAATTTATTTTTCGCAAATGTATTCGCAGAGAGGAAGGGATTCGAACCCTCGATACACTTTTGGTGTATACACACTTTCCAGGCGTGCGCCTTCGACCACTCGGCCACCTCTCTAAGTATCCATTTTCAGGGCGAGCAATAAACAAAAAAAAACTTAGTTCCCGAAATTTTGAAGCGTTAATTTTAAGTCATTTCTCCACGTAGTGAAGTTTCAAAAATCGATTTAAAAGACTTTTGGGATACGCCACTGCCAAGAAGATACATCAGCTTTGTGATGGCCGCTTCTGTTGTAATATCTTTACCATTAATTACTTGCATTTTCTGTAAAGCCTGACTTGTTTCATACTGACCCATAATTACACTACCTCCAGAACACTGGGTGACGTTGATTAGCTGAATGCCATTTTGTATGGCTATACCAAGCTCCTTCAGAAACCAATCCTCATTTGTAGCATTCCCAGCACCGTATGTCTCCAAAATAACGGCCTTTAAATCAGCGCTTTTAAAGAAATTATTTACCACTTCCCGGCTAATCCCCGGAAATAATTTGAGGATAGCCACCCTGTTGTCCAATTGTTTATGGACATGCAATTCCTTTCTGCTGTTGCGTTCAAGCAATTTGTCGTAATGCACCTTTATATGTACACCGGATTCAGCGAGTGCCGGATAATTTAATGATGCAAAGGCCTCAAATTGTTCTGCATTGATTTTTGTTGTCCTGTTTGCCCGATATAATTTGTATTCAAAATACAGACAAACTTCAGTTATAACCGGTTTATTTCTCTGCTGTAAGGCAGCAATTTGGATAGAAGTAATAAGATTTTCCTTCGCATCTGTTCTGAGGTCCCCTATAGGCAATTGTGAACCTGTAAATATCACAGGTTTGGAGAGGTGTTCTAGCATAAAGCTTAATGCAGAGGAAGTATAACTCATTGTATCGCTCCCGTGAAGTACTACAAAGCCATCATACTTATAGTAATCCTTCTCAATTATATTCGCAATTTTCACCCAGTGCGAAATATTCATATTGGAAGAGTCTATTGGTTTTCTGAAGGAAACACTTTCAATATCGCAATCCAATTGCCCCAATTCCGGTATATGCCTAACCAGCTTTTTAAAATCAAATGCCTTTAACACGCCGGTTTTGTAATCTTTCACCATCCCGATTGTTCCACCGGTATAAATGAGTAATATTTTGGTTTTCTTTTTCAAGTTTTATTTTAGTTTTGACTTTATAACAATTAAATTCCAAAGACCTCTTTAGAATTTGCTGTGGTGATTGCTGCAATTTCTTCAGCAGAAACCCCGTAGATATCAGTTAATTTTTCCAATATCTGAATAAGGTAACTGCTTTCGTTTCGCTTTCCTCTAAATGGCACAGGAGCCAGATAAGGAGCATCCGTTTCCAAAACAATATGCGACAAATTAATGCTTTTCAGGAAGCTGTCAATTTTACCATTTTTGAAAGTTACCACTCCTCCTATGCCCAATTTCATATTATAACTAATCGCTTTATGTGCATCTTCAAGCGTGCCTGTAAAACAATGAAATATACCAAAAAGACTATCTCCTTTTTCTTCTTCCAGCACATCAAAAATTTCTTCAAAGGAATCCCTGCAGTGGATTACAATAGGAAGGCCGTACCTTTTTGCAAGCCTTATTTGAAATTTGAATGCCATCCGCTGCTGCTCAAAAAAAGATTTATCCCAGTAGAGATCTATTCCTATCTCCCCAACTGCATAAAAATTACGTCTTTGAAACTGGGCTTCAACCAAAGCCAACTCTTCCTTATAATTTTCCTTAACACTTGTAGGGTGTAAACCCATCATCAAATAGATCTTATCGGGGTACAACTGTTCAAGATCAAACATCGCCTCAGTATAGGAAGAATCAATTGCCGGAATAAAGAATCTTTCCACACCGATTGCCAGAGCTTTCCGGATAACCGTTTCTCTGTCATTATCAAAGGCTTCACTATAAAGATGTGTATGCGTATCTGTTAAAATCATGCAACAAAAATAGAATTATCTTTGTCAAAAAGAGTACATGAGTAGTCTTAAAAAATTCCTTGAGAAGAAAAGCTATATTAAAATTCCACTGGTACTGACGGCAACCAATCATATGGAGGTAACCGCTGTAATAAATGGAGTTACAGGAAGATTTATTCTGGACACAGGTGCTTCCAGTACCTGTGTTGGATTTGATAAAATTGATTTCTTCAACTTAAATTCCAAGGCTTCAAAAATAAAAGCAGCCGGTGCTGGTGCTACAGATATGGAAACTTTGGTATCTACCAAAAACGTTCTAAATCTCGGTCAGTGGAAGAGGAATAAACTTAAAATAGTACTTTTTGATCTTATTCATGTAAATAGCGCCCTTATTGCCCACAAAGCACTTCCGGTAGACGGGATCATTGGAGCAGACATACTTAAGAAGGGTAAGGCGATTATTGATTACGACAAAAGATGTGTCTATTTAAAAGTAAAGTAATAATACCGTTCAAATCAGCCCAAAAACATTTTCAGATACATTAACTAATGGACCATTTGATTTAATTTGAACCGCTGTCCAAAATTGTCAATTATAATTCCAGTGATTTCTTTACATTCCCATCCATCAAATGTTCAACAGGATTTTCAAGAGCTTCCTTTACTGCAACTAAGAAACCTACGGATTCTTTACCATCAATAATTCGATGGTCATAAGACAAAGCTACATACATAATTGGGGCAATAATAACCTGGCCTTCCTTTGCCACAGGCCTTTCCACAATGTTGTGCATTCCAAGTATTGCGCTTTGCGGTGGGTTTATGATAGGAGTTGACAACATAGATCCAAAAACTCCACCGTTGGTAATAGTGAAGGTTCCTCCAGTCATTTCATCAACAGTGATCTCCCCTTCCCTGGCTCTTATAGCCAATCTTTTGACTTCAGATTCAACACCTCTGAAAGTAAGGTTCTCGGCGTTTCTTATTACCGGGACCATCAATCCTTTTGGACCAGAAACCGCTATGCTAATATCACAGAAATCATAGCTCAACATCTCTTTACCATCTATCATTGAATTTACGGCAGGGAATAACTCCAGTGCCCGGACAACGGCCTTTGTGAAGAAAGACATAAATCCTAAACTAACCCCGTGTTTTTCCTTAAAAATTTCTTTGAATTCCGAGCGCAGGTCAAAAATTGGCGTCATATCCACTTCATTAAAAGTGGTTAGCATTGCAGTTTCATTTTTTGCTGCAACCAGTCGTTCTGCCACCTTCCTTCTCAACATAGAAAGTTTTGTTCGGGTTTCACCCCTGCTTCCACCAGTTGGACTACCCATTGATGGAATGGCACTAATTGCATCCTCTTTGGTAATCCTGCCGTCTCTGCCCGTTCCACTAACGCTCTTGGCATCTATCCCTTTCTCATCCAGTATTTTGCTGGCAGCAGGAGAAGGTACTCCCGTTGCATAAGATTCCTTTTTCTCAGGTTTAGTCTCAGCTTCTTTTTTAGGTGCCTCCTTTACATCCTTCTTCTCTTTGGCTTCTGTTTCCCCGGAAGTTCCTCCTTCCGGTTTCTCGGCACTAGTATCTATCAGGCACACCACGGCACCAACTGCCACAGCATCTCCTTCCTCCGCCTTTAGTGTAATTGTCCCGCTCTCCTCTGCCGGTAATTCCAAGGTAGCCTTATCAGAATCGACCTCCGCAATTGCCTGATCTTTCTCAACATAATCCCCATCACTAACAAGCCATTCCGCAATTTCAACCTCTGTTATGGACTCACCCGGTGAAGGAACTTTCATTTCTAAAATCATGCTGTACTATTTAGATTTATTATTTTTTTGTTTTAAGACGGGTCATATTATCCTTTGTTTTGTCGAAAACAAAATCGATTACCTGCTGATGTCTCATCTTGGATCTTACACCACTTCCTGCCGCTGGTGAGGCGTAAAAACGCCTTGTGGCCACCCTGAATTTTGCAGCATCACTAAAATGCATCATCATATGACTCCAGGCTCCCATATTGCGAGGTTCTTCCTGAGCCCAAACAATGTCATCCGCTTTTTTATATTTGGCAATAACATCCTTCATCTGATCTGAAGGTAATGGAAATAACTGTTCAACACGAATCAAAGCAACATCTTCCCTATTGTTCTCTTCTTTTGTAGCCAGGAGATCATAATAAAATTTACCAGTGCAAAAAACTACGCTTTTGATCTTATTTACAACAGCCGTAGCGTCATCAATAACCTCCTGAAAACTGCCTTTGGTAAATTCTTCTACTTTAGAAACCGCTTTTGGATGCCGCAACAAACTTTTTGGAGTAAATATTATCAACGGTTTTCGGAAATTAACCTTCATTTGCCTTCGGAACACATGAAACAAATTCGCCGGCGTGGTACAGTCTGCGACATACATATTATCGCGTGCACAAAGCTGAAGATAGCGCTCCATTCTTGCTGATGAATGTTCTGCCCCCTGACCCTCATATCCATGAGGCAGCAGCATTACCAATCCGTTCTGTAGTTTCCATTTATCCTCTGCGGCCGAAATATATTGGTCTATCATGATCTGAGCACCATTGCTAAAATCTCCAAACTGTGCCTCCCAAATGGTTAGGGTATTCGGACTCGCCATCGCATAGCCATAGTCGAATCCCACAACCCCATATTCGGATAAGAGCGAATTATATATCTGAAAACGACCCTGCTTATCGGACAAATGATTTAGCAGCAGTACTTCTTCTTCGCTTTCCTCTACTTTCATTACCGCGTGCCTGTGTGAGAATGTACCTCTTTCAACATCCTGCCCTGACATACGAACATCAAAACCCTCTTCGAGCAAGCTCCCATACGCCAACAGCTCGCCCATGGCCCAGTCAAGACTATCAGTTTCAAAAAACATCCTCTTTCTGTCATTGACCAGTTTCTCCACTTTCCGCAAGAATTTTTTACCCTTTGGAAGCTGAGTTATGGTCTCAGCGATTGATGATAGTTTCTTTATATCATAACCAGTGTCAATGGTTTCCATCATCTCCCATTCCCTGACATTCTCAAAACCCTTCCATTCATCGGCCATAAAGGGAGTGATTTCGGTTTTATCTTCTTTCCGGGAAACTTCTAATTCCTCTTCTAATGTCGACTTGTATTCGTCCTCCAGTTTTTTGACATAATTCTCGTCAATAATTCCTTCGGCTTTCAGCCTATTTGCATAAATATCCCTTGGATTGTCGTGTTTCGATATTGCTTTGTACAATTTAGGTTGTGTAAACCTCGGTTCATCCCCTTCGTTATGACCGTACTTGCGATAACCCAGTAAATCTAAAAACACATCTCTCTTAAAACGCATACGGTATTCCAGTGCAAAAAGAGCCGCATGAACTACCGCTTCGGCATCATCGGCATTTATATGCAGGACCGGACTCAAAGTTACTTTGCCAACATCTGTACAATAGGTAGATGATCTGCCATCCAGGTAATTTGTGGTAAATCCTATTTGGTTGTTGACCACAATATGAATTGTGCCATTAGTTTTATATCCATCAAGATTTGCCATCTGCACAACTTCATACGCCAATCCCTGTCCGGCAATGGCCGCATCACCGTGAACCACAATGGGTAATACTTTCGAAAAATCCTCGGGGTAGTGAGCGTCTTGTTTTGCCCTGGTAATTCCTTCAACAACAGCTCCAACCGTTTCCAGGTGCGAAGGATTGGGGGCTATATTCATATTAATTTTATTCCCATTTTCAGTCAGGCGTTCAGAAGTCCAGCCTAAATGGTATTTCACATCTCCGTCAAAAATTTCCTGCTCGTAATCCTTGCCATCAAATTCACTGAAAATATCTCTGGCCGACTTTCCAAATATATTTGTAAGTACATTAAGCCTGCCTCTGTGAGCCATCCCCATGACAAACTGCTTTACTCCCATTTCTGCAGCACGTTCAACGATGGCGTCAACTGCAGGGATCAAAGATTCGTTTCCCTCTAACGAAAACCTTTTTTGGCCAACATATTTGGTATGTAAAAAACTTTCAAAAGAGACGGCCTGGTTTAATTTTTTTAAAATGTACTTCTTTCTTTCAGCATTGAATTTGGGGTGGTTGTCATTGATATTCAGCCAATCCTGAATCCACTGGACACGCTCCGGGCTTCTAATATACATATACTCTACCCCTATGGCATCACAATAAATACTTTGCAGATGATTTATAATATTCCTCAAAGAAATCTGACCTATCCCTATTACTTCCCCGGCGCTGAAGACGATATCCAAATCTGCGGTAGATAACCCAAAATTTTCAATATCTAAGGTGGGGCTGTATTTTCTTCTATCCCTTACAGGATTTGTTTTGGTGAATAAATGACCTCTGCTTCGATATCCGTCTATTAGTCGAACAACCTGAAATTCTTTTTGCAGTGACTCAGGAATCTTAATCTCATCTCCATCAACAACAGCTGTGGCGCCATTTTGACTAAAAACACCGGCCTGGTCATCAGCACTTTCAACTCCAAAATCAAATCCCTGGAAGAAGGCCCGCCAACTAGGTTCAACACTATCCGGATGGATAAGATATTGATCGTATAACTCAGCAAAAAAAGATGTATGGGCAGTATTTAAAAAGGAATATTTATCCATGGACGTTATCACTGTCTTTACTAGAATAATTGATCAAAAATACAACATTTAAAGCTTTATAGAAGTATCTTAGGGCCTATTATTAACAAAATTGAATGGTAATGATACATATAAAAAACCACCCCTCAAAAAAGTTCATATTTTGTGTAATATTTGGTTCTCTATGTGCTGGGTTATTTTCACAAAATCTCAGCCCATCAAATGACTTTTGGAGCAAAATGCGTTATGGTGGTGGCCTGGGTTTGGGGTTTGGAACTAATTCATTCAATATAGCAGTTGCACCAAGCGCTATTTATCAGGCAAATGATTACTTTGCTGCTGGAGTTGGCCTGAGCTTTAATTATTACGAGTTTGGAGATTCAAAGTTTACCGCTTATGGCGGAAGTTTACTAACACTTTTTAACCCGGTAAGACCTATTCAACTTTCAGCAGAACTTGAGCAGCTTAGAATAAACCGGACAATTGAGTCAATTACCGGTAGCCGAATTGAAGATAATTACTGGTCACCTGCTTTGTTTTTCGGACTGGGTTACAGCAATAGAAATGTTACTTTTGGTATAAGGTATGATGTGCTGCACGATTCTCAAAAAAGTATTTATGCAGATCCCTGGATGCCATTTGTAAGGGTGTATTTTTAACTTGAATACTTGTCTTTCAGCCTTACTTTTAGAAGTTCTCGCTTAAGAATAAGATAACCCACCTGATCTGCCACCTCAACCGCATCTGTTAATTCCAAATCCTTAAATGCCTTTTCGGGTACATCTATTACATAAAGCAGATTTAAATAATCGCTGAAGTCTTCCAATATAAGTCGGTAAATTTTCTCACGAAGACTTTCGATTAACTGCTTATGATTTAGTCCTGTCAGGTTGTTTATCGCAACATTTGCCATCTCAAAATCCTTGCTAAGCTGTAGCACCAACTTTTTAAATAATTTCTCAGAAGCGGCTGCTTCTAATAATTCAAGGGCTTCGGAGTCTTTTAGCATGAGGCAGTCGGTTATTTAATTAAAAACAGCGTATTAAAGATGCAATATGGAGAATGCTTACATACCTCTGTCCTACCATAGCAAAACTACAAATTGGGTCTCTTTGAATTATTGCTTATAAATAATTCCTTCCTTCATTACAAATATGACGTATTCAAGTGTAGCAACATTCTTCATAGGATCTTCGTCCACAGCAATAATATCTGCGATAAAACCAACTTTGAGTTGCCCTAGACTTCCTTTCATACCCAGTAATTCTGCATTGGTGATAGTAGCGCTTTTAAGAGATTCTTTCACCGGCATTCCGGCTTCCAGCATAAAGCCAAATTCCTTCGCATTTTCGCCGTGGGGTGAAACCCCTGCATCTGTACCAAATGCAATGGGCACTCCTTTTTTATATGCCTTTCCAAATGTAACCTGGCTTATGGGTCCAATTTCCCGCGCTTTCTGAGCTACCACCGGAGGTAAATATCCAGGTATCTCTGCCATTTTAGCCGCCTGCTTACCGGCAGAAATAGTTGGAACCAAATATGCATTATGCAGTTTCATCAATTCCATAGTCTCTTCGCTCATAAAAGTTCCATGTTCAATAGTTTTTATTCCTCCATTTACGGCTCGTTGCATCCCTTCATCTCCATGCGCATGAGCGGCTGTAAGCATCCCATAATCCCTGGCCGTGGCAGTAATTGCTTTAATTTCTTCGACCGTAAATTGTGGGTTTCTGCCATTTTTGGCAACGCTCATTACGCCTCCGGTAGCCGTTATTTTTATCACATCGGCCCCATCTTTATAACGCTGTCTCACCGCTTTTTTTCCGTCTTCGGGAGAATTTACAACGCCTTCTTTTGGTCCCGGATCTCCTTTGAGATCTTCCCGCATTCCGTTAGTAGGATCGGCATGCCCCCCTGTCGTGGCAAGAGATTTTCCTGCAGTAAATATCCTGGGACCTTTTATCACACCTTTATTTATTGCATTTCGCAGCGCAATATTTACTCCGCTACCTCCCAAATCCCTGACGGTTGTAAAACCAGCCAAAAGTGTTCTCTCCGCATAAACTGTTGATTGAAAGGCCACGTCAGCAGGGTTTTTTGTAAACCTGTCGAGATATCGGGTAGGACTGGATTCACTCTCAATATGAACGTGCATATCTATTAAACCCGGGAGCACGGTTTTACTTTTAAGATCGATAACTTCATCAGCAGCGGATCCAATTATGTAACCGTTCTCAATTCGTACAATTTTGTTACCCGAAACGACGATTGTTTTTTCTTTGAGCGACTTGCCGGATTCTGTATCTACAATACTACCGCAGTGTAAATAAGTGTCCTGTGCAACTACTACTGCTGTACACAGTATTAGCGCTAGCTGGAAAAGGGTTTTCATATAGTTTGTGTTATGTTATTGAAGAATCTTATTAAATGATATAGCCGCCCGACTTTAGGGGTATTATTTAGTTTCATTTCTGATTTTACGCTCCCAGTCCCATGCGGATTTCATCGATTCATCCAGCGTTGAAGCTGCCTTCCATCCCAATATATTATTGACCTTTGTGGTATCTGCATATGCCACTACGATATCCCCGGCCCTTCTGCCCACAATCTTGTAGTTCAACTTTTTTCCTGAAACTCTTTCAAAACTATCGATAACCTCCAGTACGGAATTTCCTTTACCTGTACCCACATTAAAGATTTCATAATTCTTTTCATTCTTGTTTTCAAGTAATCTTTCCATGGCAACCACATGTGCTTTTGCCAGATCCACAACATGAATATAATCCCGAATACAGGTTCCATCCTCAGTCGGATAGTCATCGCCAAATACTGATAATTCCTCTCTAAACCCCATTCCGGTTTGTGTTATAAAAGGCACAAGGTTCTGTGGAACTCCTATGGGAAGTTCTCCTATTTCAGTGCTGGGGTGGGCACCCATCGGATTAAAATATCTAAGCGATATCGCACTGATTTGGGGCATCACTTTACAGCTATCCCTGATGATTTCCTCTCCAATCTGCTTGGTATTCCCATAAGGAGACTCTGCTTGCTTAACCGGGGCATCTTCCGTTATGGGCATCTTATCAGCTTGCCCGTAGACTGTGCAGGAAGAGCTAAAAATAAAAGAGGTTTTATCTTTTGAAGAAAGTTCCTGAAGTAAATAAATCAGTGTATTCAGGTTATTTTCATAATACAGTAATGGCTGTTCAACACTTTCGCCCACGGCTTTTGAGGCCGCAAAATGAATTACGCCATCGATATCTTTATGCCTTTCAAAAAAATCCTGAACACTTTGCTTTTCTCTGAGGTCGATTTTTTCGAAAACAGGCGATTTACCTGTTATTGCTTTTATCCCGTCCAGCACATTTTCGGAAGAATTAGAACAATTATCAATTATGACAACTTCAAAATTTAGTTCTAAAAGCTCTACAACTGTATGTGACCCAATAAATCCTAAGCCGCCTGTTACAAGTATTTTCATGCTAAAATTTTATAAATTCAATTATATTTTCTGTGATATAATTAATTTGTTCATCATCCAACTCGGTATGCATGGGAAGGGATATCACTTCTTTAACAAGCCTGTTGGTAACCGGGAAATCTTCGTCGATGTAACGACTGTCCTGATAAGCCTTTTGTTTATGCAGGGGAATTGGATAATAAACCCCGCATGGTATTTCTTTGCTGGCCAGATGCGCAACGAGAGCATCCCTTTTGCCATTAGTTATCCTTAAGGTATATTGATGGAATACATGGCAATTACATTCGTCACAGATTCCTTCACAACTATTAACGGTCACAGGTACATGAATGTACTGTTGCCCTTCAAATGCCTTTGAATATTTACGTGCAGCCCCCCTTCTTTTGTTGCAATAGCTATCTAATCTGGGAAGTTTGGCTTTTAGTACTGCGGCTTGAATGGTATCTAGCCTGGAATTGACCCCCACTACATCGTGATGGTATCTTTCATACATTCCGTGGTTTACTATCCCCCTGATAAATAGGGCCAACTCGTCATTATTGGTAAAAATTGCTCCCCCGTCCCCATAACATCCTAAATTTTTTGACGGAAAGAAAGAAGTAGCCCCTATGTGGCCAATTGTACCTGCCTTTTTAGTTGTACCGTCCCTGGAAATGAAATCGGCCCCAATCGCCTGGGCGTTATCCTCAACAACAAATAAATTATGTTCTGTTGCAATCTCCATGATCGCATCCATATTGGCGCACTGTCCAAACAGATGCACAGGCACTATGGCTTTTGTTCTTGGTGTAATCGCTTTTAAAATGGCCTGTGGATCAATATTAAATGTATCGGGCTCAACATCAACCAGAACCGGAGTTAGCTGCAGTAATCCTATAACCTCAACTGTAGCTGCAAAAGTGAAGTCTGCGGTAATAACCTCATCTCCGGGTTGCAGGCCCAGCCCCATCATGGCAATCTGAAGTGCATCAGTCCCATTGGCACAGGGAATAACGTGTTTAATTCCAAGATAGTCTTCGAAGTCTTTCTGAAAAGCATGGACTTCAGGTCCGTTGATAAATGCAGCAGTGTTTAAAATTTGTGAGATAGAAGCATCTACCTCTTCTTTTATTCCCTGGTATTGACCAATAAGGTCTACCATTTGAATTTTCCTCATAAGATTTTATTGAGTAATAAGGGTGTCAACTTAAATAAGACACCGGAAACAATATTACAAAAATAAGGAAAGGCTTCAAATGAATTTGCTCAAAGAAGCGTATTTTAGCATTAAACTTATTGTTCGTGTATTTCGTATATAATCTGGCGCTATTGGTGACTTCCTTCACCCTAAAAATCATTGCGTTATTCCATTCCAAGATCAGCTTATTTGTAAATGGGCGTAAAGCTACTTTTTCAATATTAGCAAATCAAGTTTCTGATGATGACCAAATAATATGGATACACACCGCCTCCTTGGGTGAGTTTGAACAGGGTCTCCCGGTTATTGAGCAAATAAACAGGCATTTTCCAGGATATAAATTACTGATTACCTTTTTTTCACCCTCAGGTTATGAGGTAAAAAAAGACACTGAGGCGGCAGATATTGTATGCTATTTACCGCTTGACAGCAAAAACAATGTCAGGAAATTCCTTAAGCAGGTTCGCCCAAAAATTGCAATATTCGTCAAGTACGAAATTTGGCCAAATTATCTGAGAGAACTGTACAGGAACCAAATACCAACAATTCTTATATCAGCGATTTTCAAAAAAGATCAAATCTATTTTAAATGGTATGGTGGGTTTATGCGAAAAGTGCTAAAAAATATAGATCATTTTTTTGTTCAGAATAAAGCATCAGATATGTTGCTTAACCACATTGGATATACTAATGTTACAATTGCGGGGGATACCAGATTTGATCGGGTGCAGGCAATTAAAGAACGGGATAATTCGCTGGAATTCATGAAGAATTTTAAAGGGGAAAACCTATGTTTTGTCGCAGGAAGTACATGGCGAGAAGATGAAAAATTGATAGTCCCATATATAAACTCAACTAATTTGGGGGTTAAATTTGTTATCGCACCGCATAACATCAAAAAAGATCATATTGAAGATTTGAGAAAATCCATTTCAAAAAAGACGGTCCTCTTTTCTCAAATTGATGGCGGGCCGCTTGAAGATTTTGAAGTTATGATTGTGGATACCATCGGATTACTGACCAAAATATACAGTTATGCAGAATTGGCCTTCGTTGGGGGTGGCTTCGCGACAGGGCTTCACAATACTCTTGAGCCCGCAGTATTTGGCATTCCCGTTATCATTGGACCAAATTTTTCTGGTTTTAAAGAGGCCGAAGATCTTGTTGTCAATAAAGGTTGTTTAAGCCTCAGTACATACGAAGAATTCGAAAAAATTGTAGATGCATTTGTTTCAAATGAAGAAATCAGAAAGGTAGCAGGCCAAATCAATCTTTCCTATATTCAAAAAAATAAAGGGGCAAGCGTCCAAATAATAGACCATTTGCGTACGTTACTATAGTGCCTAATCTACGTTTATTATGAAATTTGCCGCCTACTCTGTACTTGTCCTGCTATTTTGTGCATCCGTATTTGCCTGTAAAAACCAGCCAGAAACCAATCAGGAATCTACTCCTGAGGAAGAGGTAGAGATTCCGGCTGTTGAAGAAGGAGAAAGTAAAAAACAGCTACCGACAAAAATTAATCCAACTCCAATAGAACAAAAATCTGATAGAAGAATTCATAAGAAGAAGAAAAAAAGTGCTTTGGATACCCTTCGACCAAAATCGGCCTGATATTAGTTAACGCTTTGAGCTTTCCTTTTTTTTGCTAGTTTTACGAAAACCACTAAACTAGTAGAATGGACTCCAAAATTTTAAGAATCTCTCTTATTGCAGCCCTGGCCGGCTTCTTATTTGGCTTTGACACAGTAGTAATTTCGGGAGCAGATAAAAAACTTCAATTACTTTGGCAATCTTCAGATGGGTTCCATGGAATAGTAGTCATGGGCATGGCTCTTTGGGGAACAGTTGTCGGAGCAATTTTTGGAGGTATTCCTACCAATAAAATTGGAAGAAAACAAACACTAATTTGGATTGGTGTTCTGTATTCTGTTTCGGCTATAGGTTCGGCATTTGCAAATGACCCGATCAGCTTTGCAGTATTCCGCTTTATTGGAGGTCTGGGGGTAGGGGCCTCAACAATAGCAGCTCCTGCCTATATTTCTGAGGTTGCACCTGCTAAAGATAGAGGTCGGCTTGTAGGATTTTATCAATTTATGCTGGTTTTTGGAATATTGATCGCCTTTCTCTCAAATTATTTATTGAGTGGAGTTGGAGAAAACGATTGGCGCTGGATGGTTGGTGTAGAAGCAATTCCGGCACTATTATATACGTTGTTTGTGTTTAGCGTTCCAAAAAGTCCCAGATGGTTGCTTACCAAAAACAGAATTGAAGAAGCAGGTGTTGTCCTTAAAAGTATAAACCCGTCGCTTTCAATTGAGACACTAAAAGAGGACATGCTGGGTGAAGCCACAACAGATAGCTCATCGGAAACTATTTTTATGAAGAAATACCGTTTCCCGTTAACTTTAGCTTTCTTAATAGCCTTTTTTAATCAATTTTCGGGCATCAATGCCTTTCTGTATTATGCTCCCAGGATATTTGAAGAAGCCGGACTTGGCGAGAGCACCGCCCTACTAAGCAGTATAGGCATTGGCGTAACCAACTTGCTATTTACCATCTTAGGGATATTCCTTATTGATCGACTGGGAAGAAAACAGTTAATGTATTTTGGCTCTGTTGGCTATATCATTTCATTATCCCTGGTAGCCGCTGCCTTCTTTTTAGGCTGGACAGGAATGGCAGTGCCCATTTTCCTGTTTATTTTTATAGCATCTCACGCAATAGGTCAGGGTGCCGTAATTTGGGTATTTATTTCCGAGATATTCCCGAACCATCTGAGAAGCTCCGGGCAATCTTTTGGCAGTTCTACCCACTGGGTTTTAGCAGCAATTATTCCATCTACAGTACCATTCCTCTTTACACAAATTGGACCGGGACCGGTTTTTGCCATTTTCGCGTTTATGATGGTATTACAATTACTTTTTGTGAAGTTCATGATGCCAGAAACAAAAGGCATTACATTGGAAGAACTTGGCAAAAAACTGAGCGCCACCCGTTCTAAAGAGTAACCAATAACAGGCAATTCAACGTTGTTTTTAGCAGTACATCTTTGAAATGTACGACGTCCAGGGCTTTTGATCGAATTATAGTTCTACAGCATTATATTTTAAGCATTTATTAGTAAATTGTAGTAAATTATATGAATTATGGAAGAACATTTGACACCTGGTATTAGAATCCTAAACGGATTTCTAAGCATTATGGTAGTAGTTTTGGTACTAATTCTGGCCGCTGTGGTCGTATGTCTTATCTTGGCCGGCTTAGGATTCTTTTAGGTCTGCATTATAGCAATATTGATTCCCCAATCTTGCCTTTTCTCTACAGACTTAATCTAGCAGGTCTTACTATATCCTGTATTAACAGAAAACGATACTTTTACTTTCACCGTTCTTCATAATTTTCTTCAATAAGACTCCTTATTTTCTTATTAGATTTACCGGCACTTTTAAATTAGCCCGTATTTACTTGTTGCCTAATTAGCATTTCTTAGATATGTTGTTACCTTTTCCTTCAAATAATCTTCCTTAATCTTCACTTAACAAAAAATTAATAATATTAGCAGACATTTTAGGTCTAAGTAGTTGTTTATTAGACAATAATTAGTTTTTTTTGCCTTTCGTAGACTAAAATGGTCTTTTCGTCGTATATGTATAATAAGCATATACAATAAGTGCAAAAAACTAATCATCACCTAATCATTCGTATGAAGCGTTTGACCCCACATGTTTTAGCTTTAGGTATACACCAATGTATACCGGACACTTGTGCTTTCCTAACATTCGATAATTATTCTAAATTTTTACTAACCCCACAAACAATTAACTTATGAAGTTAAAAACTACTCTATTTGTTTTTTTCGCAACCTTATTTACCTACCAGGCACAGGCACAGTGTAGCGGTGCTCAGTTTCAGGAGGTAAATGGAATTGCGGTAATTGAAGCAGAAAACGGAACAAGGCCTTCTGCCTGGCGACGGGAAACAGCCGTATCCGGAGCTACCGGAGGTGCATATATGGCCTACAGAGGAAGCAATTCATTTGGCAGCCCCAGCAGCAATGTTGCTAGATATACTGTAAGGATCAATTCTCCTGGTACCTATCGATTTATTTGGCGCAACAGAATTGGTATTATTGCAAGTTCGCATGCCAATACGGAACACAACGATTCCTGGCTTAAAATCAACGCCTCCAATTTTTACGGACAAGATGGTAGCAGTCGCGTTTATCCAAAAGGGTCCGGAAAAACACCAAATCCTGAGGGAGCAAGTGGCAATGGTTACTTCAAAGTTTATACCAACACCCTAGGTTGGAATTGGTCAACCCAGACCAGTGATTTTGACCCACACAAGGTCTACGCGGTTTTTAATAGTGCAGGTGTCTATACCATTGAAGTATCAGGAAGGTCTCAGGGCCATTTCATCGATCGAATGGTACTTTATAAGGAAAACCAATATTCTACAAGCGCGGCTCAAAGTCTGACAAGAGCGCAGACCACCTGTGATGGAAGTTCCAATCCACCACCGCCACCGCCACCGCCACCGCCATCAGGCAGCAACAATGCTCCTACGGTTAGCATCACAAATCCGAACAATGGGCAAAATTTCAATGCAGGTGCCAATATTACGGTTGGCCTGAATGCAAATGATTCTGACGGAAATATTGTCAAGCATCAGATTTTTGTCAATAATGTCCTGAAAGACACTGATGGCACTTCATATTCTGCTTATACAATGACAAATGCTGCGGCAGGCAGTTATGCAATAAAAGCTACCGTAACAGATAATGGAGGGAAAACGGCTTCAAGTACTGTGAATATAACTGTTGGAAGTGGCAACCCGCCACCACCACCGCCACCGCCATCCGGAGACAACAATCCTCCAACGGTAAACATCACGAGCCCTGGCAATGGACAGAATTTTAATGCCGGAAGTACAGTTACTGTAAAGGTGTCTGCCAGTGATTCTGATGGAAGCATTGCCAAACATCAGGTTTATGTTAATGGTGTCCTGAAAGATACGGATGGTGCTAACTATACAGCCTATCAAATCACTAATATAACATCCGGAAGTTATGCCATAAAAGTAACTGTTACAGATAATGACGGTGCAACAGCATCAGCAACGGTAAACATTACAGTGGGCAGTGGCAATCCTCCTCCTCCTCCTCCACCCTCAGGAGGAAACAATGCACCAACGGTGAATATTACCAGCCCTAATAACGGTCAAAACTTTGCTGCAGGAAGTAATGTGAGCATAGGATTATCGGCAAGTGATTCTGATGGTACTGTTGTAAAATACCAGATTTTTGTCAACAATGTCCTGAGAGATACAGACGGAACATTTTTTACTCCATATGTAGTTTCAAATATTGCAGCAGGAAGTTATGTAATTAGAGGAACGGTTACCGATAATGATGGAGCTACCGCCTCGGCTACTGTTAACATAACGGTTGGAAGTGGCAATCCACCTCCACCACCACCCGGAGGAGGAATTACATTTAGCCTGATAAATGCAAACAACAATAGCGTTGTTAGCACCTTATCGAATGGCGGTAATATCAGTTCTCCAAACGACAAGAATATCAGGGCAAACTCTTCTTTCAGTGGCACCAAAAGTGTATACTTCAAATTATCGGGAAGATTGAGCAGAGTATGGACAGAGAATGCAGCTCCTTACGCGCTTTATGCTGATAATGCGGGGAATTATGTTGCTTTTGATTTTCCATCAGGATCATATACTTTATTGGCTGAAGCCTGGTCGGGAAGTAATAGGTCTGGCACCAAACTAGGAAGTGCGACGATTAATTTTACTGCGGGTACTTCAAGCGCCAAATCGGCTATAGGACAGGTGTATGTCTATCCTAATCCTATCAAAGATGGCAGATTCTCGGTAAAAGTTCCGGAAGAAGTTGTCGGAGATGTATTCTACAGCCTGATAAGCACTTCAGGTTCGGAAGTCGAGACTGGTAAAATATCTGTCGAAAGAGCAGGGGATAATGCAGAATTTAACCTGGATTCATTTGATAATAAGAACAATGGTGTTTACTATTTGATCCTACAATCAAAAGGCTCCAGTTATACTGTACCGCTGATTAAGAAATAATAATTTTTTCTTTATTATAAAATGACAGCCTCCAATAAATGGGGGCTGTTTTTTTTATTAAAGGTCTGGAATAGTAAGAACCGATTAAAGCAGGAATAAAACAATTACTATCAATAACACCTTAATTCCAAATTAGTGTCCTTCAAAAAGTAAGGGGAAAAATTTACCTTCAATCTTTTGCCCTTTAGCAATTGGGGGTACTCCCTGCAATAGTTCATCATCGGTATTACTAACGGTCCCATCTGCAAAAACATTCAACACAAAGGCTCTTCGCCTTTTAGACGACTTATTTTCATAAGACCCATGTACCATTAATGGATGATGAAATGTCGCATATCCTTTTTTAAGTTCAATAGGAACGGGTTTAAATGTTGCTTTCTGATCTTCTGAGAGATAATTCATCAGACCATCCATATCGCCGGCCAGCGATGGCGCGTCCAATAAGCCCCATTTGTGGCTTTTAGGAATATAGTGAAGGCAGCCGTTGGCCACCGTAGCATCGTCCAGGCCTGTCCAGCAAGTGAGATGTTGCATTGCGATGGTACGTGTCCAGTAAGAATAGTCCTGATGCCAGGCCACTACACCCCCGTGCTTCGCCGGCTTACAGAACAACTGATCATGCCAAAAACGTACTGGTTTATAATCGAGTAATTGATGAGCCGCCATAATGAATGCAGGGTTCCATAATACATCATGAAAACCATTGGTTATACGCCAATGGCCTAAAGAATGAAACAATACGGCATTTGGGTCTTCTGATTCATTGCTGTGAAACTCATAAAATAAATGATTATTAGGATGGTCCGGATCAACAATTTGTGCAAGCTCATTTCGCAGGGTCTCAATCTGTATATCATCCAACATTTTAATCCCGGAAAGGTATCCAAATTCATGAAAATGATCTATTTGTTCGTCACCTAATCTGTATTGATCCCATTCCTGGCGCGACTTGGGTAAATGAAATATTTCACTAATCAATTCGTGTACCTCTGCCAGATCTTTTATCAGTGTCATATATTACTATTGAATTTAAATTAAGGTATGAATTTATCTGCTCCCCTTAAAATTCTTTGGCCAAAGCTTGTCTTGCTCCACCAAATTCTGAAGGCCAATATTGCCCGGTTTAACCTGGAAATCATTTGTTGTATATTTTAGGTCATATGCCATATATGAGAACGTGACAATCCAGTATATTTATTCTGCTCAACAGCCATATATCTCTAGGAGTTTCCCATTTTTCCTAAAATTAATTACATGATAAAAGAAAATGATATGTTTCTAGCCTGCAGGCAATTGATAGTACTGCTTTTTCTGCTTCCCGCCTTTGTCTATTCCCAGGAATCCCTGAGAAAGAAAACCAGTATAAATAGCGGTTGGAAATTTCATTTAGGAGATGCAACAGCTAAAAATTATGCCTTAGATGCTGATGATTCCTCATGGCCTATCGTAAACGTTCCCCATTCTTTGGAACTTACTTCGATGGACTTAAATGGTTATACAGACGATAAATACCAGAAGACATTTATGCGCAATGTTGGTTGGTACAGGAAGAATATTGAGGTTTCTTCAGATAAAAACACTAAGGTCTTTCTGGAGTTTGAGGGGGTACATCAGGTTACGGACGTATGGGTAAATGGAAAACATGTAGGACAACACTCAGTAGGAGGATATACACCTTTTCATTTTGATATCTCCTCTTTTGTAATTTTCGGTAGCCCTAATTTGGTCACAGTTTTAGCCGATAACCGAAGAAGGGAAGACGTGCCTCCGGATCCCGGACCTATGGACTACATTAAGTTCGGCGGATTGTATAGAGACGTATATTTAGTGGAAACCAACCCGGTACATATTACTTTTAATTGGGAGTCCGAAACTTCTGGTCAATTCGTAACCACTCCAACTGTTGACCCGGTAAATATGAATGGCACAATTAACATTAAAACTGCGGTCAGGAATGAAACATTACAACCACAGGAAGTTACTGCTGTAATCAGATTGGTGGATCAAAGGGGAATAGTTGTTCTAAAATTATCCCAATCCCGGAATATTAATTCGGGCCAGGACGTATTATTTAATCAAATTGGCAGCCTTGAAGAAAATTTTCATCTATGGTCTGTCGATGACCCCTACCTTTATAGAGTAAACACCCAGTTGTATAACAATGGTGCATTAGTGGACCAGTTAACTACTAAAACAGGTTTTAGAAAAGTTGAAATTAATAACGATAAAGGCGTGTTACTTAATGGAAAGCCAATTAAATTAATTGGCACAAACAGACATCAGCATTATGGTTTCATTGGTGATGCAATGCCTAATTCATTACACTTTAAAGACGTACTCCAACTAAAACAATTGGGGATGAATGTTTTGAGAACGGCTCATTATCCTCACGACAATGCCATATTAGAGGCCTGTGATGAACTAGGTATATTGGTATATGAAGAAGCTCCAACATGGATGTCTATAGGGAACGAAGCCTGGTTTGAAAATTTTGAAAAATCCTTGCGTACAATGGTACGTAATCACAGAAATCATCCTTCTGTAATTATTTGGGGTGCCGGGATTAATCACAGAGGGTATGTCCCCAGCGCACATAATGTAATTAAACAAGAAGATCCCTTCAGATTTACTGCTTCACAGAGCAGCAGATGGACAGGTTGGCAAACATCGGGACTAACAGATATATATGGACAGATGGATTATGGTCCTTATTATTGGAGTAAGGAAGAGCCGGTGATCGCAATGGAAGGAAGAAGAGGACCTAAAGCAGTTAATGAGTACATGGAAGACCCTATGAAATTAGGACTTATAGCCTGGACCGCCCATGCTTATTATACTTTTCATCCATCAGACAACCCCAAAGACAGAAGCAGGAGTGGATTAATGACTGTTTTCAGATATCCCCGACCCGGATTGTCCTGGTATAAGGCTGAATTGACCAATTACCCTTTTCTCCATCCAGAAACAGCATGGAGCGAAGGAATCAAAGAGTTTGTAGTTTACAGCAATACTGAGAAAGTTGAGCTACAGCTTAATGGCAAAACGTTTGCGGAGGAATCACCTTCAAATAAAGAAGTCTATAAACACTTAAAACATCCTCCTTTTATTTTTTCGATTGATAATTTTCAAAGCGGCACTCTTACTGCAAATGGTTTAATAGATGGGGAAATTGCTGTATCGGAGCGTATTTTCACCCCTGATAAGCCGTATAAAATAGTACTCGATATGGATACCAACGGAAGAGAATTTACAGCTGATGGTTCTGATATATTAGTGGGATATGCCAAGGTCACAGATAAAAATGGTACTATTATACGGGACGCTGAGAAGGAAATTAAATTTTCCGTTAAAGGAGATGCGTCAATAGTTGGAGATAGAGAAGGAATAGGTTCAAATCCGATGTATACACAATACGGCGTAGCACCTGTCCTGATACGGGCAGGAAATTCCCCGGGTGAATTAACCATTACAGCAAAATCGGTTAACCTAAAAACTGCCTCGGCTATTGTGGTCACCAAAGAAGCTAATTTCGATGTTATTGACTCCAGAGCCGAACCTATTTATGATTTTAAAACAATAAAGGTTGATATTGGTGGAGAAGAACAATTGGTACAATTTGATTGGGTACCATGGACAGGCCAAGATAAAACCAAATCTACCAAAGAGTTCAAAGAGTTAGATGGTTTTTCGGCCACCTTAGCAGCTAAGGGCGATGCTTTGTTAACCCGATGGTTGGGTGAGATCAATGTAATGGGCAAGTATGGTTTTGCTAACGGAGAAGGTGTATTAGCTGCATCTCATGAAGGATTGAGCCTGGTGTTAGAAGGTCTTAAAGAAGGGAATTACAGGCTGAACACAGTGCACCATGCCCCGCGCACTAACACGGATAGCATGGATCCAAATCAGGAGAAAATGACCACTTATCAAATCTACCAGATACCTTATGCCAGCAAGATTGACATTGTTGTTGAAGATGCTACTGGAATAAAAACTCAGGAAGATATTTTAGTAACTGAAGGAAAGGACATGCAGACTGCCTCTTTTGGCGGGGCAGAATTAATATTCAATTCTGATGGAAAGAATCCTGTGAAAATAACCTTTAAAAGCAAAGAAGATAAAGCAGTTTGGCTCAATAGTTTTATCTTGAGTGAATGGTTCTGATTATCACTAAATAATTTTTATATGAAAATAAAATTTCTGATTTGGTCTGTACTTCTTTTTTCTATGCTTGTGTCATGTAAGCAACAACCGGACGAATTGACAAAAGACCCGCTTCCTAATATCATTTATATTCTTGCGGATGATTTGGGATATGGTGATCTTAGTTTTACCGGACAGGAAAAATTTAAAACTCCAAATATTGATCGCCTTGCCAGGGAAGGTATGTTTTTTACCCAACACTATTCCGGTGCCACGGTATGTGCCCCCTCCCGGTCTTCTTTGATGACAGGCCTGCATACCGGTCATACTCCCATCAGGGGGAATAAAGAAATACGCCCGGAAGGTCAATGGCCAATGCCTGCAGGGACTTTTACCCTCGCCGCTCTTCTTAAAGAAAATGGTTATTCCACCGGAGCATTTGGTAAATGGGGCCTTGGATATCCCGGATCGGAAGGAGATCCTTTAAATCAGGGATTTGACACATTCTACGGCTATAATTGCCAGCGGCTGGGTCACCATTATTATCCTTACCATTTATGGAGCAATGACAAAAAGGTGATACTAAGTGAAAATGAGGGTTTTAAGAAGGGACAGTACGCTCCTAATTTGATACATCAACAAGCCTTGTCCTTCATGGAGAAAAACCAGGAGGCACCATTCTTTCTTTATTATCCTACGGTTATCCCACATGCAGAACTGGCTGCTCCAAAGGAATATATGGAGAAGTATTTGGGTAAATTGGAACCCGAATTATCTTTCACCGGCCTGGATAAAGGGGAGGAATATAGAAACGGTGATTATGAATCGCAACCGAATTCACATGCGGCCTTTGCCGCTATGATCAACCTTTTAGATGACCAGGTGGGTGAAATTCTTGCCAAGGTAAAAGAACTTGGTTTGGAGCAAAACACACTTATCATTTTTACTTCAGATAACGGACCACATTTAGAGGGTGGAGCAGATCCTGATTATTTCAACAGCAACGGAATTTACCGGGGTTATAAACGCGATTTGTATGAGGGAGGGATACATGTACCAATGATCGCAAAATGGGCAGGAAAAATAGCGGAAGGTAGTTCCACGGATCATGTTTCAGCCTTTTGGGATGTTTTACCCACAATTGCCGAATTGATCAATTCAGATGTAAGTGAATCTATGGATGGCATTTCATTTCTGCCAACTTTACTCAACGAGAACACACAAAAAGAGCACGGGCATTTGTATTGGGAATTTCATGAAAAGGGAGGAAGACAGGCTATACGAAAAGGCAATTGGAAACTGGTTCGTTATGATGTTAATTCGGAAGGACAGTACGAACTTTATAATCTGAATCAGGATCCATCAGAAGAAAAAGACCTTTCAAAAGAAATGCCTGAAAAGGTGGTGGAACTTTCCATGGTACTTGAGGCAAGCAGAAGTCCTTCTGAGGTATTTCAATTTAAACAACAAGCCTTTAATGCAGAAAAAAAATCTGAATAATTTGAACTTGGATTATTCCCCATGTTAATATAAGAGCTGCTTTGGATAAACATTTAAGCCCGCAAGCAAGAACTAATAAATAATTTTAATACCTAATTGCAAATAGCATAGCACTTTTAATTAATCGAAAATGAAGATCACTTACAAAAGATTATTACTGCCTTTTTTTATTCTGATTTGTGTTTTAAAAACTACATACACATTTACTCAGGTAAAGATTTATGAAGGACATGAAGATATTCCAACTTACAGAATTGGCCAGGATGAAACAAGTCCAATATTCTATACAGGCAGGGGAGTACAGGGCGCGCAAGGAAAAGTTTATCCCTATCCATCCCAAACGAAATTGGGTGATGTTTTAGAAGATGTTACTTATGAAATGGTATACCTGGAAAATGAATATATCAAAGTCAAAGTACTTCCGGCTTTTGGCGGCAGATTGTTTTCCGCAATTGACAAAACCAATGGTCATGAACTTTTTCATACCAATAGTGTAATTAAGCCAGATTTGATAGGAACACTGGGAGCCTGGGTTTCTGGGGGTATTGAGTGGTGTTTTCCTCATCATCACAGAACCACAACTATGATGAAAAGCGATTACAGAATGGTCCAAAACGACGATGGCAGTGCCACTGTCTGGATTGGCGAAACCGAAAAAACCAGGGATATGCGAGGGGTAATAGGAATGACACTAAGACCTGGTCGTTCATTTATAGAAGTAGACTATCGCATAAATAATACCAGTCCTGTAACAACGACATTTCTTTTTTGGGCTAATGTGGCCATTACAGCAAATGATGATTTTCGAACCTTTTGGCCGCCAAGTCAGGAGATCGGGGTATTTCATAACAACAGTAATTTTGTGCAATGGCCAATTTCAACCGATACCCCGTCCTATGGAAGAACCAGCTATACTTCGGGAACAGACCTGACATGGTGGAAAAATCATCCTAACCCCGTATCTTTTTTTATGTGGGATATTAAGGAAGGGTTTATAGGAGGGTATGACTATGGCCAAAATGCCGGCACAGTTCATGTTGGTGACCAATACGAAAATAATGCTTCAAAATTATGGCAATTCGGACCGGGACTTCAGGGCCAGAATGCGAGACGAAAATTAACTGATGATGGGAAGGCCTATGTGGAACTAATGACCGGTACTTTTTCCAATAATCAGCCAGACTACAGCTGGATTTTACCACATTCGGTAAAAGATGCCAAAAATTATTGGTACCCTATCAGGGACCTTGAAATTGTTAAGAATTCAACTATTGACGCATCGGTAACACTTCAAATGCGAGATGAAAAAACTGTTTTTTACGGTTTCAATACCACAAAAGAATTTAAAAGCGCTAAAGTGTTTTTAAAAAATGGTGAGAACATTTTGGAAGAAAACACTATCGATATTGATCCTGCAAATCCGTATACGGCTACGTTTAAAAATCGTAAACCACTGGATGAATATCAGCTTCTTGTTTTGATTCGGGATAAAGATGGCCGGGAATTGGTTTCTTATACACCATACAAATTACAGCACCCGGAATTACCTGAAGTGCAAGAAAGAGTTAAAAAACCAGAAGAATTAACAACAGTAGAAGAGCTATACCTCGCAGGAAGATTCGTAGAACAATTCAGCAGACCTGGCATCGAAGCTGACGATTATTTTTTGGCAGCCCTGGACAAATCAGCAAACGATTACAGAACAAATATTGCGCTTGGCATCAGGAGGTTTGGGCAAACCAAATACAAAGAAGCACTAAACTACTTACAGACCGCAGCTGACAAATTAAAAGTCAAATATTATCAACCCAAAGAAGGTGAGATTTTTTACTATTTGGGACTTACGCATAAGGCACTGGGTAATGATGATGAAGCTTATGCAAATTTAGCGCGCTCAACCTGGTATTATCAATGGTACGCCGCGGGTAATTACCAGTTGGCACAAATTGAAAGTACTAAAGGTAACTATGAAAAGGCTTTGGAATATATTAAAGAAGCTTATTCCACAAACAATCGCGACGGGCGTATTGTTGTACTTTATGCAGCGATGTTAAGAACTATGGGCGACAAATCACAAGCCATTGCCTTATTAGACAAACATCTTAATTATGACCCTCTTGATTTCTCTGCTATGTATGAAAAAGGGCTTTCAGAGGGAAATTCTTCTTTAAGCGTATGGCATAAAAATATGCAGCATCCGGATAATAATTATTTGGAAGTCGTTACTAATTACATGAATGCCGGACTAATGAAGGAAGGTCTCGCGCTATTGTCGTCACTACCGCAATCTAACAGCCCTCTAATTCCTTATTATCAAGCCTGGTTTTATGCGATGAAAGCCCAAAATTCAAAAGCAATGGAGATGCTCACAAAGGCCAAAAACTCTTCTTTGGAGTACGCATTTCCCTATCGGACAGAGTCCGAAATGGTACTACAAAAAGCGATAGAACTGGAGCCAGAGAACGCGACGGCCTATTATCTTTTGGGCAATCTTTTGTATGACAAACGTCCAAAGGATGCGATGGCTGTCTGGCAAAAGGCAGCTGAGATTAATACCAGTATTCCCATGGTTTCGAGAAATTTGGCTTTTGGTGCTTTCTATCACGATAAAAATCCGGCCAAAGCTATCGAATATATGAAGCGCGCTATTTCACTCGATAATTCCAATCCCCTATGGTATGCAGAATTATCGAAATATTATGATGAATCAGATGCAGATTTCAAAGAAAACCTGAGCATCCTTAAACAGAACCTCGATATTGTCAAAAAAGATGTGGCGGCACCCAAAACTTATGTTGAATTATTAAACCTAAGCGGTAATTACAATGAGGCAATAGAATTTCTAAGCAATCATCATTTCAGAACCTGGGAAGGGGGTCGGGAGACCTATTGGCACTATGTGGACGCACACACCCTCAAAGCTAAGGAATTGATAAAAGACAATAAATTTCAAGAGGCAATTTCGCATTTGGAACTGGCGCTACTTTACCCTGAAAATTTAGAGGTAGGCAAACCCACACACGATGAGAAAAACGCGATGATATATTATTATATGGGAGAAGCATATTCCAGGTTGGGGAATACAAAAAATGCGAAAGAAAGTTACCAAAAAAGCGCTGCTGCCCGGAATGGAAGAGGTATGTACGACCTGCTCTACTATCAGGCAAAATCACATGAACAATTGGGAGAGGCAGACCATGCAAATAAGATGTACAATGCGCTGATAACCCGTGCTCAACAGCAAAGGAGCGGAGACGCCAATAATACTTTAGTCGCCGTGGAGGAGGCCTCTGCCACAAATAAAAAGGCCATCTCAGAATCTTATTTCCTGGAAGCATTAGGAAATATGGGCTTGGGTAATAATGCCAAAGCACAGGAATTGTTAGGAGCTGCTCTTAACGAATACAAGAATAACTTATGGGCCTCCAATATGATGAGCAAATGATAATTTAATTAATGACATGAAATCTAATAGCATTTTATTGATGGTATTTCCTTTATGTTTAAGTTGTTTTGCCATTTACGGGCAAAATGACAAAAAGTTGTCATTAGGGGAACAGCCAATTTTTAATGCCTCCAAAACGGAGGAGGGTATTTTAGTCGATGGTAAAATGAACGAGGGAGCCTGGAGCAAAACAGAAGCCAGAAACCTGAATTATTTTTACAATATTGACGATCCCAATGATCAGCAACAAACCACTTTTAGAATGTTGTGGGACGAGAAAAAGCTGTATTTATTTTACCAAATGGAGGATAAATATCTTACAGTTCGAGAAACCCAACGCGATGGAGAACCCTATCTCGATGATTGTGCTGAAATTTTTTTTATTACCGCAGCGGATAGTTTGGATACCCATTTTGGTTATGAGCTAAATCTCAATAAAGCATCTAACGACTTTATTTATTTTAATAATTACTACCAGGGGAAAGATGTTGTATACAAATCTTTTAATCCTGAATTTCAGGTAGAAGTCACCTATGTCGGAACCATTAATGATAATTCGGATATTGACAAAGGTTGGACGATGGAAATCGCTATTCCATTTTCAAATTTTGGTGAGCTCGGAAGTATGGTCCCAATAAAAGAAGGTACCCGCTGGGCCTTCTAAGCCATTAGGCAAGACCGGAATGATGCCGATGGGAATCGCAGATCTACTTCAACTATTTTCCCAATTTATGATATTTCAAAAAATGTACATCAGGCCAACAGATTTGGATTGGTAGAATTTGTGGAATAAGATCATGACATCTTACCAGTCCGTAACGGACCCATCAGAATCCAGGTAGGTTTCAGGATTTCTCCACTCATGTCCCAGTTTATCTTTAATTGCGTCATCGTCCAATGTTATACCCAGTCCAGGTTCTGTAGGCAGATCAATATGTCCATCCTTGACCACGAAGGGTGTTTTTAGGTATCCTTCTCCCAGGGTTACCTGTTCCTGGCATAAGAAATTGGGAATACTCGCAGCCAACTGAAGACCACTGGCCAATGATATTGGTCCAAGAGGATTATGCGGAGCAATTGCCGCATAATAGGCTTCCGCCATTCCTGCGATTATCCTTGATTCAAATATACCTCCGGCATGGCATAAATCTGGTTGCAAAATACTTGCTGCTCCTTTTTCCAATATTTCTCTAAAACCCCATTTTGTAAATATGCGCTCACCAGTTGCAATAGGAAGATGTGTTTCCCTGGCCAAATCAGCCATTATATCAACGTTTTGACAGTTTACTGGTTCTTCTATAAAGAAAGGCTGGTAAGGTTCTAAGGCTTTAATTAATAAGCCGGCATTTTGAGGACTAATAGCGCCATGAAAATCTATACCTACATCCCCGTCCTTGCCTGCTGCATCTTTTAAGTCGGCAAAAGCCTGGGTGGCCTCTTCAATAAACTTTTGTGGTGCGACTATTCCGGATTGACGCGCGTTTTTTACTCCCGTTTTAAAGGCAGTAAAACCTTCTGCCCTGGCTTTTTTTACAGCCTCAGGTGTGCGGGCATGAGCATATACTCTTATTCTATCCCTGGTTGGCCCACCTAATAATTCGTAAACTGGAACACCAAGTGCTTTTCCTTTAATATCCCAAAGGGCCTGATCCAAACCACTTAAGGCACTTGTGAGTATAGGCCCACCTCTATAAAAAGAGTGCCTGTAAAGAGCTTGCCAATGATGAATTATATTTCTGGCATCCTTGCCAATTAGATAAGGTTCCATTTCTTTTATGGCGGCGGCACAGGTGTCTGCTCTACCCTCGGTAATGGGCTCACCCAAGCCTGTAATACCCTGATCTGTATGGACTTTGAGAAAAAGAAACCTCGGTTTCACCTTAAAAGTTTCGAGTTTTGTAATCCTAATCGCTTCTTTTTCTCCGTCAAATGAAAAATTAGACCTGGGCGTTCCGCTGCCCTTTACAGCATAAATCCCGGTGGTGCTCACTGCTATTGAAGCAAAAGCATATTTAAAAAATCGTCTTCTCGAATTCGCGTTACTTTCATCAATTTGTATCATGGTAGTGGAAATAAAATATTAAATTAATTGACCGCCTCTTATCTGTAAAAGGTATAAAAAATAACGCCGCCAAATGTATCAACATGGGTGTGAAGCTAAATACTCTTACAGTTAGTTAATGCCTTATCATATAATCCTGAGGGTATTAATCTTGATACTCTCAAATTTTTCTGTTCTATTTATATTTTTGTGATCAAAACCACCCAATCCTTATCTGCCTCTTTCCTCACAGGGGCTTGTCCCAGCGATTGTTTACCCGGCCCCGTTACAGTTCTTATTTTTCCTTTTTGAAGTTCCCCGCCTTTACGTGGATTATACCAGAATACATCATATTCACCGTTCGAATTTTCAAGGTCCAGTGATGACTCCCCGCCATTCTTTAAATACACCACATAGCTCTCGCCTGTTTGGGCTAAGACATAATCTCCTGAAGAAGAAATCAAGGTATCGTTTGCTTCCATTTCCCAGACAGGAATTCTATTATCATTGAAAAAGTCAAGACAAATTTTACCCTGCTCCCAAAACAAATCTCTTGACCGGTAATCCTGGCAAGATAGGTCAGAGTGCGGATGCTCATATCCAAAATACCATTCTGTACCCCAGGCACCTGCCATCATTGCTCCCCAAAGCCCATTTTTTCTGGCATTGTCGTGGTCCGGATCTTCCGCATCCGGAATTAATGAATGCCTGTGGTCCCCGGGTTCATCTACCGCAACCGCCCAAATCTTTCCAGCCATTTCTGACTCATTGAGTACCCTTAACGTTTGTGAATGTACCCTACTAAAATCTTCTTTGTTGGTCTGTAGTGAGGCCCCGGTAAATTTAGATTCAGGTCCATAAAGCGGATCGAACCAGGCCCCATTATGAATCACCAAATGATGTTTATACGGATCTATGGAGCTTATGTACTCGGCCAAACGAATTCGCTCTGCTGCGTCTAATGGAAATGTAGGTGGCGTTTCTGTCCAGTCACCTGTTTCCTCAGCCAGATTCCAGTTAAGCGCCAAATGATGGCCAAAACGAGCTATCAACTCACGAAAGTATAACTTGGTGTACAGACCAGTTCCTCCATTGTCTAATAATCCCTGATTTTCGAATTCCAAAGTTTTAAAGTGAAGAAACATACCCAGTTTATCCGCGTGTTCAAACACCATCTCCCATTGATCTAATTTGGAGGTGTCAAACCGATCCCAGGTATCATAATCCACATAAGGAAATACATTCTGATCATCTCCGCCAATGTTCATTGTCAAAAATGAAAAGGCGTTCATGCCTTTTGATGCGAGGTAATTAATTGCTCCTATTATTTCTTTTCCCTTTCCATCTTGCCATGAAGGATCGCCTTCCACCCAGTCTTTGAGATGTGCTTCCCAGGTTTTCACCAATTCATCTTTATAGCCATCGTTTTGGAAGGTACCGTCGAATTTATCATACGCTAGAAAATTCTCAGGGGCATCTGAGCCACATTTCAGGAAGTATTCCCCATTCTGGAATTTTAAATAGCGCTCCCCGACATATTTCAACATTCCCTTACCTCTAAAATCGCGACCTGTTTTATCCGTATCGCCAATATTAAACGTTCCGGTTTTACCATCCATATACCCGGCACTTTTTATTTTCCGTGAAGTACGGATTGCCGCCCACTTTCCTTTTTTGAAATCTGTATTGTACGTCCATTCACCATCTGTCGGAGGGTTAAAATGAACTTTCCAGATATTTCCCGATTCCGCACTTGTATTTGCTGCATTACCGTCTGCGGCATAGTAACCGGGAATTATAATAGTTTCCTTAGTTTCTGAATGAGTGAAAGTCACGTTTAAACGAAAATTTAAAAACGGATTATCCTCGGCTATTTCAGAAGTTTCCGGACCTTCAAACTGTAAAGTAACTTTATGCCATTTTTTTAGTTCTCCCTGTAGCTCCTGAAGATATAGAGTTTGTGTAGCGGTGAGAAGTAAAATAGGTAGTAATAACTTCTTTAATATTTTTTCTTTCATTTTTTTGGTCATAATTATTCAGTTTACTGATTCTTTTACTAATTCAATATAGGTGTAATAAACACCATATTCTTCTTCGCCTTCAATAAAAATTGTTTCCATCATCGTTCTACCAGGATCTAATTGAATTTCGAATACAACCTTATCGTCATCCGGTGCAATTTCCCTTACAAACGTTTTGCCGAAGAGTGAAAGTTTAACCTTATCGGGATAAATAGGCTGATAATTAAAAAGCCCTTTGGGGTTAACTGCCGGAATTCCCTGAATACTTCCGGGACATTCCTCTGGCCAGCGCCTGCAGATAAATTTATAAATACCTTTTTTTAAAATGCTAATTGGATGGGAAGTATTTTTATTTTTAAGTCCAGCCGCTATTTCCTCTTGTTGCCAGATTGGGCCATCTTCTCCGATCGCATGTTGCACGGTTAACTTTGTCTTTGGTTGGAATTCACTGCCAATTTCTTTATAGGCCAATTCTTTATAAGGCATTTTTTGAACGGCATTGGCAATAAATACCCTATTTTCCTCCAGTAATTCTTCCACCACATCCGGATGCTCCATGGCAATATTATTTTTCTGTTCCGGGTCTAATTTGATATCGTACAATTCGGTTCCATGAAGTAGCCTCCAGTCAGCTTTCATTATACCGGAACCTATGATAGGTTCTGGCTGCCGATAATCTTGTCTGTGATGTACAAAAACTGTTCTCTCTTCTATCCTCACCTTTGGATTTAAAAGCTTATTTGAAAGGTCGATTCCATCACCATCAAAATCTGTTGGTAATGTTAAGTTACACAAGCCTGCCAGTGTCGGTAACAGGTCTATATGTGATGTTAGGTTATCTATATCTTTTCCTCCTTCAATACCTGCTTCTGGCCACCTAATAAAAAAAGGTACCCGATGGCCCGCTTCGAGTTTGTCAGATTTTCTTCCACGAAAACCCTTGTTCCATCCCAGCTGATAATCTTCACTGACCCCAAACTGACTGCCATTATCCGTTAGGAAAATTAAAATGGTGTTCTTCTCCAGCTCCATCTGCTTCATAGCGTTTACCAATTTTCCGAAATTTTCATCGATATTGGCAATCATTCCGTAAAATTCAGCACTTGGTATCTTCTTATTTACCAGATCGTTATAAGGCTCAGAATACTTTTTATCGACATAAAGTGGATGATGCGGTGCATTTGTAGATAGATATATAAAAAAGGGTTTATCTTTTTTTTGTTTCATAAAGCTTATCGCCTCATTAAACCAGACATCGGTACAATATCCAGCAAATTTAGTCTCGCGATTATTTACCAAATAAGTATCATCAAAGTAATTATTGCTCCAGAAATCTGATAGTTCACCCACACCGCCAGAACTATGGTGAATGGCTATATCGAATCCTTTGTCTGTTGGCCTTGAAGGAAAATTATTTCCCAGATGCCATTTACCAAACATTCCGGTTGCATAACCATTCTGACGGAAAACCTCTGGCATAATTGGCAAGGAAGCATGCAGCATATCTCTGCCCTTGAAGGTAGCCCAAACTCCATTTTTTATAGGATAGACTCCGGTCATCAAAGCAGAACGCGTGGGCGTGCATAAGGGACTTACATGAAAATCTGTAAGTCTTACCGATGTTCTATAAAACTGATCAATATTCGGTGTTTCTATCCAGGGATTCCCATGACAGCCCAGGTCACCAATTCCCTGATCATCGGTCATCACCAGGATAACATTCGGTTGCTCTGCATATTCACTGACATGCTTTGCTTCCTGTATTTTTTCCTTGCAGGAAATCGATAAAAGAATAGAAAAGATTAATGTGCTGATACGGCTTATCGAAACATATTTTTTCATACAGACTAAACTAAGCCATTACCATAAGCTATAATTACAATCCCTATTAACATACATCCCAGTCCGGCATATAACATCAATCTGGCCTTGGAAGATGCCTTTATCCATTCAAGGGTGATAATACCGCTGACAATAGCTGTAGCCACCGAGGCAGTATTAAAAATCGCATAACCTACAGTATTCCCTGAGGCGCCTAATTTGTATGCCGCAAAGGCAAACAATGCCGAAGCCGCATAGTGGAATACCGCCATAATCAGGATCAGAAAAAAATTCTTGCCAAATGAAGGTGTCCTGAAATCTCCCCAGGCGTTTTTCTTACTTAGTTGCCAGAGGAAAAATGCGGTCATCACCACACCCCCACTGATAAAAATAGGGAACATTATTGCCACCGCTGTAATCCAGCCCGCATTGCCCTGAGCCACACTTGCTTCATGAAGGTATGGCCGTCCTACTGCGTTGGCATAACTAAAACCAGTGGCCAGCAGACCGCCAATTACTGCAATTAATATTCCGGTTGTCATGGATCCTTTCTCCGATTTCAGGGATTGATCTTCCTGTAATTTTACCTCATCCTTTTCCCGTGTCAATCCTGCCTTCCCGTTAAGTATGATACCTAACAAGACAACCAGAATTCCAATCAAAATCATTGTCAATGCATTGGCCGGAGGTAAGCCGTCTACAATAAATGGCAATAAGGATCCAATTAAGATAACTGTTCCGATGAAAATTGAGAATCCCAGGGAAAGTCCGATATGATTAATAGCTTTACTCCACATCATGACCCCAATTCCCCAAAGGAAACTTGCCAGTGCCATTTTTACCCAGATATCTGTAGGCATATTGCCAAAAATCTGACCAAATCCATCGATCAGGCTAACCGAAGCTAATATCGGGCAGACAAACATAGTGAGCAGAAAGAACATGCTCCATGTATTTTCATACTTAAAATCCTTAGTAAATTTTTCCGGAAGAGCATACAAGCCCAACATCAATCCGGCGAAAATTGCCCATAAAACTCCTTCAGTCATATTATATAATTTATTCTCTTGTTAGTAAATAGTACTACCATTTAAATTTAAAAACAGTGGTACTGTTAAAATCTTCTCCTGCAGATAATATGGACTGGGCGGATAGGATATTAGGCCCATTGGGATACCTGTGTGTTTCACAACAAAATCCCATGAATTTGCCATATTGCTGCCCACTCTCCCTTCTTAAGTCATCTGAGGTATATTTACCCGTATAGAAAAGCATACCTGGTTCTGTTGTGGCAACTTCAAGAGAACGTCCACTACTGTTGTCTGTGATTTTCGCAACTGAACCAAGCTCTAATCCCTTTTCATCAAATAAATAATAATGTTCAAATCCATCCTTCATGGCCTCCTGAACTTCCTTAATTATTTTGGGATGCCTTAAATCATCGAACGAAGCTGCTACTGAAATAATCTCCCCTGTAGCCGCACCAGTACTGTCCCATACCTGTTTTTTATCCGAAGCTATTTGAACAGAATGATTCTCAATCGACCGCGTAAAACCCGATAAATTGAAATACGAATGATTTGTAATTGTAAAAGGAGTGTCTTTATCTGAAAGCGCCCAATAATCTATTCTGAGCTCGTTATCATTGTTCAACAAAAAAGTGGCTCTGACCGCTACATTCCCTGGGAAACCTTCTTCCATATCCTCACTTAAAAAGGAACATTCCAGGCGTACTGAATCTTCATCCTCGAAAGTACTAACCTCCCATATTTTCTTATCAAATCCTGATTTACCACCATGCAAATTGTTTTCGCCACAATTTCTATTTAAAATATATTCCTTCCCTTTGAGTGTAAACCTGGCATCCTTGATCTGTGAACAATATCTCCCCACTGTACCGCCAAAATAGGGAGCGTTTGTCCTGTAAGCTTCTGTAAAATAACCTTCCAAAGTATCAAATCCACAACAAATTTCCGTTGTGTTCCCAGTTTTATCCGGTATTTTTATCGAGTTAATTGTGGCCCCGTAATTCATGATACTAATAGCCATACCATTATTGTTGAACAAGGTATAGTTGTACACCGTTACGCCTTGTATCTGCCCCATTTTATTTTTCCTGATTTCCATCTTTAATTGCTCAGTTTAAATGGCGCTAGTTTTTTCCAGTTAAATTCCACTCCTATTCCCGGAGTATCGGGTGCAACAGCCTTATGGTTTTCTACTACTAAAGGTCTTTTGGTATATTGATCTATAGGGAAACTATGCACTTCTAACCAGCCTGCATTGGGTTGAGCTGAAACCAGACTTACATGCAATTCTTGCATCCCATGGGAACAGGCAGGAAGCTGCTGTTCATTTGCCAAATGTGCAGCTCTTAACCAGCCTGTGATTCCCCCACAATTAGAGGCGTCTGGTTGCAGAAAAGATAACTTGGATTGTTGTAAGGCATATTCAAACTCATGTATGGTATGTAGGTTCTCGCCCATAGCCAAAGGAAATCCGGTAGCATCAACTATTTCAGCAAAACCTTTGTAATTATCGGGTATAATGGGCTCTTCAAACCAGGTAATATCATATTCCCTAAATTTTTCTATGGCCTTAATAGCTTTTTCTACAGTCATGGAATAATTAGCATCTACCATAAAACTGACATCTGGCCCTATAAATTCCCTGACTGCTTTGATGCGTTCAATGTCTTCATCTAAATTATCACGTCCAATTTTAATTTTAACAGCGTTGAATCCGGCTTTTAAATAACCCTCCATATTCTTAAGAAGCTTGGGGATTGGAAATTGGAGATCAATTCCTCCACAATAAGCCTTGCAATTATTTGCCGTACCGCCGGCCATTTTCCAAAGAGGTTCTCCGCTCTTTTTTCCTTTAATATCCCATAGTGCAATATCGATGGTTGAAACGGCAAATGAAACAATACCACCCCTTCCAACATAGTGCATATGCCATTCCATAAAATCATAAATACCAGCTATGTCTGTACCGTCTTTGTCTATCAGGGCCGGAGCAATATCGCGATCAATAATTGCCTTTATTGCATGGCCTCCCTTACCCCCGGTATAGGTGTAGCCGGTACCCACGGAACCATCTTCCAATTCAATGGTCGAAGTAATTAGCTCAAAATGGGTGTGGTCTCCGTGCTTGGCATCATTGAGGACCTCGGGTAATGGTATTTTGAATAATTTTGATTCAATTTTTTTTATTGCTGTACTCATTTAATTCTTGTATTTAACGTAGGAGGTTTTTTTGTCCAGGTACTGTTCCAGTCCATACTTGCCGTCTTCTCCTCCGGATCCACTTAGTTTTAAACCATTGTGGAATCCCTGATGCTGCTCCCCATGACCCCTATTTACATAGATCTCTCCAAACTGCAGTTCATCATTTAGCCTCATTATTTTGTTCATATCGTTTGTGAATACCATAGCAGCCAAACCAAATTCGCTATCATTTGCATAACCAATAACCTCATCAAAATGATTGAATTTAATGACAGGTAAAACCGGTCCAAAAATTTCTTCCTTTACAATATTCATCTCCTGGGTAACATTTCCTATTACCGTTGGTTCAAACCAATAGCCTTTGTCAAATAAGCCTCCTTTTGGTTGCTTACCTCCTGTGAGAACCACTCCTCCTTCATTCACAGTTTCATCAACCATTTTTTGCATCCGATCCACACCTGCTCTATTGGTCAATGGGCCAATATCTGTAGTCATATTCATAGGATCATCTAGCTTTAATGCTTTTACCGCGTCCATAAACCTTTCCATAAAAACATCATAAATTTTTTCATGAAGGTATAGGCGCTCATTGCAGGTACAGACTTGTCCTGCATTGTCAAAACGCGAATGTAATGCTCCTGCAACAGCGAGTTCCAGGTCGGCATCATCAAATACAATACAAGGAGCTTTCCCTCCCAACTCCAGTTGTACATGAGTTAAGTTTTTCGCTGCGGATTTATAAATAGCCTGGCCGGTTGGCGTACTACCGGTCATTGTCACCATTTTAGTTATTGGGCTTTCCACAAGTGTCTGGCCTACCTCAACCCCGCCGGTAACCATATTAATAACACCTTTAGGGATTCCTGCTTTTTCGGCAAGATCACATAATTCTAAAGTAGCCAATGGTGCATCTGGTGTAGGCTTCAGGACAATTGTATTCCCTGTAATTAAAGCAGGACCCAGTTTTCTGCCCGCTAAGGCCAGAGGAAAATTCCATGCTGTTATTGCAACAACGACTCCTTTGGGTACTTTATTTATCCAGATTTGTTCCGTAGGATTGTCCGAGGGTATTATATCTCCCTCGATATGCCTTGCCCATTCACAGGCGTATTCAATAAAGGAACAAGTCACATCAACTTCAAACTGCGCAACTTTCAGCAATTTGCCTTGTTCTGTGGTGATCAATTTTGCAAGCCTGTCCTTATTTTTTCTAATTTCGGCGGTTAATGCGCGTAAGTGATCTGCCCTGGTCCTTGGAGGGAGTCGACGCCAGTTTAGCTGCGCCCTTTCGGCAGCCTTAAGTGCTTTGATCGCATCATTGGAAGTAGCACTTTGAACTGTTGCTACAATTTCCTCAGTTGCCGGATTCAGAATCGTTTCGGTATTTCCAAGTTCCGAATTCGTCCATTTCCCGTCGATGTATAATTGATAGTTTTTAATAGCCATATCCTTATTAATGATTTTATCTGCCCATCCAACCCCCGTCTACAAGCATGGTAGTTCCATTCATATAACCAGAAGCCTCTGAACAGAGGAATACTATAGGGCCCTTGAAATCATCGGGCTGCCCCCATCTTCCAGCAGGTATTCTTGCTAAAATTGAATCATTCCTTTCCGGGTTATTTCTCAAAGCTTCTGTATTGTCGGTACTAATGTATCCCGGAGCAATGGCGTTTACATTTACGCCCTTGCCAGCCCATTCATTTGCAAATGCCATGGTCATCTGACCAATAGCTCCTTTACTGGCTGCATAGCCCGGTACTGTTATTCCTCCCTGAAAGGTAAGCAGGGAAGCAGTAAACACTATTTTACCATTACCTCTTTTAACCATTTCTTTCCCGATTTCGCGGCTGAGTATAAACTGTGCTGTTTGGTTAACCTCTATCACTTTATCCCAATATTCATCGGGATGTTCCACGGCTGGTGCACGTAAAATGGTCCCGGCATTATTCACAAGTACATCTATTTTCGGAAAATCTTCCTTAACTGCCTTTATAAATTCATAGAGCGAATCACGATTGCTAAAATCACAGCTATAGGCCTTAAACTTACGCCCCAGGCTTACTACTTCCTGCTCTACCAGGCTTCCGTGTTGCTCCAAAGACGCACTTACACCTATAATATCGGCACCGGCTTCAGCAAGACCTATTGCCATTGCCTTACCAATACCCCGCTTACAGCCTGTCACCAAGGCTATCTTCCCATTTAATTCAAATTTCTTTTGTATGCTCATTATTACTATTTACAATTTTAGTTAAAGTAGTTTTCTCTTACTTGGCATAACTGACATATGCCTCAAATCGTTTTATATAATCCCAGCCATTTTTATGGTCAAAGCACAAGCCCCATTCCAAGGCACCAAGCGGTCCTTTCTCGGTATCAAGGCTTCTTATCAGACCGGCGGCATGCGGGGGTTTTGTTCTGCCGCCTATATGAGATTTAATTTCAAAATTTATACCATCAGGAGACCATTGGATCGTATTATTTTCAGGACCATCGGAGGTAAGCATTGCCGCCATACCACCGTCATAAGGCCAGACACATACTTCATGGCCACTATTGGTAATAGGATTGTAAGGCGATTTTTTGAACGGTCCTTCCGGTTTATCCGCTATTGCAACTCCCCATTTTATTTCTCTTCCACCTAAGGTATGCTCTTCTCCCATACGTTCTCCTTTGTAATAAAGGTAAAACTTGTCATTATAAAACATCAGACAGGGATCGTGCACTTTTTGACTGTCAAAATCTCCTTTCTCTTTAACCTTAAACCTATTATCTTCTTCTCCTGACCATTGACCGTTATTTGCCGGTTCTAAAATTGGAGCGTCCAATTTCTTCCAGGGGCCTTCGGGATGATCGGCAATTGCCATACCCACCCTATTTTTTATCCTGTTTGCATAGGGCGCTTTTACCACCTGATATACCAGGTAAAACTTTTCCTTATGACTAAGGACTTCAGGAGTAAAAACAGCACGGTCGTCATAGGAACCGGGCTCCCCTCTTACCACCGCCGGACCTACGTCGTTCCAATTAATTCCGTCAGTAGAACTGGCACACCAAACATCTGACTGGTCCCAGGGAAACACTTTTTTAGCAGGATCTCCTGTATGAAATCCATAGGCCTTCCCCAAACTCTTGGTATAGTACACATAGTACTTCTCATTTACACGAATTACAGCACTCGGATCTCTTCTTACGACACCTTCTTCGAACGCAAAATCCCCTTCTAAATCGGATTGTCTGAACTTGGTCCACCATTCGGGCCCTCGCTCATATTGCATTGTAATTGCTCTCCTCGAGGCCGCACTCAGGCTGTCTTTATTTGTTATACCCAAGTTTTTAATACTACTTTCCTGAATCGGCTCTTGTGCAGGTTTTTTTTCAGCAAGTTCACAGCCTGAGAATATAAGTAATGAAATAATCAGGTAGATTTTTGATTTCCCCATGGTTCTGAATTAGGTTTTTGCACGCTACAACTGACAGTCCATCAGCACCTTCATACCGTCCGGATTATTATCGATATTTTCAAATACACTTTGAATATTTGTCAATGGTTGCACATCGGTGATCATTGCTTCAAAAGGAAGCTCGTTAGCCGTAATTAAAGCTATTGCCTTTTCGTAATCTTCTTTTTCATACACACGGGCCCCTATTAATTTCAATTCTTTCCAAAAGAATTTGAACAGGTCTACTTCTCGTTTTTGTCCGTGAATTGCAACCATTAAAATTCTGCCCCGAATGCCAGCAATCTCTGTCATAATATCCAGGGCTGGTTGTACCCCGGCCACTTCGAAAACAACATCTGCCCTTCTGCCTTCAGTCTGAACCCTAACGTATTCTACCAGGTCTATTTTGGTAGGATTCACGGCATTTAGCCCCAATTCCCTAGCCTTTTGAATACGATTTTCATTAACTTCTGAGACTATAACCACTGCGCCGGTTGCTTTGGCAACTAAGGCAACCAATAGGCCAATAGGACCACCTCCAAGGACCACGGCTGTTTCCTTTGCCTGTAATTGGCTTAATCTTACATCGTGCACAGCCACAGACAATGGCTCAATCAGGGCCGCAAGTTTTAAGTCGGTTTCCGGTTTTAATTTGTGCAAGGTAAATGCCGGGACATTCCAAAACTGCTGCATAGAACCAGGGCTGTCTATCCCGATAAACTTTAAATCTTCGCAGATATGATTAAATCCTTTATCTGAAGGTTTTACACCTCTATCATCCAAGGGCCTTACCACAACTTTTTCACCTACCGTAAATCCGCTGACATCATCCCCAAGCGCATCGATAGTTCCTGACATTTCGTGTCCAATAGTTTCAGGGATACTAACTCTTTTATCCATCATGCCGTGGTAAATATGCACGTCGGTACCACAAACCCCTGAATAGGCTACTCTTATTCTTACTTCCCCCTTGGCCGGAGCTTCAATTTCCTTTTCAATTACAGAAAAGGTTTTGTTTCCTTCGTATACTGTTGCTTTCATTATTATTATTATTTATGCATGCTTAAGCTTTTTGCAGATAATTTTATGATATGATTATCAACACAACATTTCAACCTTTGCGATGACTACTTTGAGGCTTCACCCTTAGCTGTATGTGATGTGCGTCTTCGTGAAGTAAAACGCATTATACTTTGATCGTTATAATCATTATACATATGTGACAAACCCCAACGTAATATCTCCGTAGGTTCCTGCTCAACATCCGCGGTTCTGTTTAAGCCTATCGCATGAGGAGCATCTTTAATTGATGCTACTATTTCAAAATTAATACCATCTGGTGACCACTGAATAGTATTCTTTTCCGGGCCATCCGTGGTAATAAGAGATGCAATCCCTCCATTATAAGGCCAAACACATATCTCATGACCGCTATTACTAATGGGATTAAAGGGTGATTTAATATATGGCCCCTTGGGATTATCAGCAATAGCTACCCCATGTCTGATTTGTCTTCCTCCAAAAGTAACTTCCTCACCCATTTGTTCCCCCTTATAGTAGAGGTAGAATTTTCCCTTATAGGGTAAAATACAGGGGTCATGTACTTTATGGCTATCAAAATCTCCCTTTTTTTCAACCATAAATCGATTTTGTTCTGTCCCCTTCCATACACCGTTATCTGCCGGACTTAAAATCGGCTCTTTGCTTTTGGTCCAGGGTCCGTTCGGAGAATCGGACCAGGCGAGTCCCACCTGATTTTTGACCCGGACATTATAGGGCGATTTTACCGTTTGGTAGCAGAGGTAATACATATCGTTGTATTTCATGATCTCAACGGTGAAGACAGATCTGTCGTCGTATTCTCCTTTTTCGCCTCTGGCAACTGCTAAACCTTCTTCTTTCCAGCTTATTCCATCCTCAGAGGTGGCGTACCAGATATCGCAGCGGTCCCAGGGAAAAACTTTGTCATTTTCAATATCACCTGCGAATCCCTGAGTTGGACCGGTACTTCTGGAGTACCAGACATAATATTTTCCGTCCTCTTTTAGTAATGCACTTGGATCCCTTCGAACCACACCTTTTTCGTAGGCCAGATCTCCTTTTAAGGGTTCCAATTTGCTGAATTCTATAAACCATTCATTTCCAATATCGGGCCACTTCAGCGCTCTTTTGGAGGCCGCACTCAAATTTTCTTTGTTAGTAATTCCCAACTTATCCATTTGTTTATCTGAAACCGTTATTACCCCATCGGTCCCGGCTGCAGAAATACCATCCTTGGAGGAAGGGTTTGAAGAGTTACATGAAGTCATAATTAAAGAGAGTGCTAGAATGATTACTGTAATATTATTGTAATTTTTCATCTAATATAAGTGTGATACTGATTACTGTTATTCCTTTAATACTGTACAAGTATAAACTAAAAGTACAGGAAATATTAGTATTTCAGCCAATTGGTAACTAGACAAATACTGAACACCAAGCCTAACAAAATCCAATTAAAGACTTGCGATAAAATCTTCGAGATTTACACTTCGCTCCAGGCCCATTTTTTTTCTTAATCTATATCGGGTAGTATGAACAGATTCTACAGATATTCCCAGCAGGCGAGCCATCTCCTTACTCGAAAAATTTAATTTTATTAAGGCGCAAATTTTTTGATCGGCCTGACTCAGATTGGGATATTCATTGGTCACTTTATTGTAGAATTTCTCATTTACGGCGGTAAATCGCAGCTTAAATTCTTCCCAGTTGTTACTATTACTAATCGATATCGACCTAAGAACGCTGTTGATATCAGAAGCTTTAAGTTCCCCTCGTAACCTCGTCTTAATCTCCCTTAAAAATTCGTCCTTCTCCACCAGTTGAAGGGCCGAAGCCGCAAGCTCCTTATTCTTAAGCTCCAGAAGTTCTTTAGCTTTTTGCATCTCCAATGCTCTGCTCCGTTGTAACAGTTGCTTCTCGACTTTGTGCTTATTCCGAATATTCTTCAAATAAATCCACCCTATTATCACCAGAAAAACAATAGTACCCAATAGGATAATACGCTGAAGCAATGAAATCTTATCTTCCTGTTCCAACTGCTCCAATCGCTGTTTCTGAATTAACTTTTCCTGTCTCTCCTTTTCGAGCCTAAATTCATCTTTGATTTCCAACAGTGGCCTGTTGATTTCACTCCTGCTATCAAAAAACTGAGCATCCAGGTCTTTGGCCCTTTGCTGACTGGTAAAGGCCTTCTGAAAGTCGCCATTCCTTACATGCAAATCTGCCAACCTCTCATGAACTAAAGGGGAGAAATCCACATGACTATTATATCTATCTGATTCGGCCAGGGCCATATTGTAATACTGCTCACTTTTCTGTAATTGTGACATACTATTGTATATATCACCCCAATATGTATATACCAAAACCAGGTATGAAGGTCTGTTTTCTTTAAACCAGGGTTCAATACCCTCCATGATCTCCAGGGCTTCCAACTTCTTGTCTTCTTTTGAAAGGATAAAGGCTTTCTCGAACAATAAATATTCCAATTCTACCAGATTTGGGGTCTCCTCATAATTAGCGAAACAACTGTCAATGTAAATTCTTCCCATTTCGGGTTCTCCCAATTCCCTGTAGGTAGCGCAAATCAAATAATAATTTTGGGTTAACTGACTTTTATGAAGCTGGCCTTTGTCTACTAACCCCTTGTTGAGTTGCAGTGATGTATTCAGATATTTCAAAGACTCATCTTTCCTTTTGAAAAAACTATAAAGCCTTCCAAGCCGATTATAAATCTCAGTTTTCAAACTGTCATCCTTTAAATCATCCGCCAGGAGAAGAGCCAGCCAGAGACCGTCATAAGACTTTGCGTAATTTACCCGCTGTCCATACTGATGAGGCATTTCTAATAATGCCTTAATTGCCCGCAGCGTGTCGCCAACTCTCATGAATTCTTCATGGGCCTTTTCCAATAGCAGCATAGAGCTGTCAGGGTTATGGTACCTGATTTTTTTAGCCGAGCTGAAAACCTCTTCTATCGATTTTTGAATTGAGTCTTGCTGAATTTCACCAGGATAAACAAAAGGTGTAAACAGTAAAAAAAATACAACATTCAAAAAATAATATGTCTGGTTCCCCCTATAAAGCGCCATTGCATTTATTCTTTATTTACTCTAAAAAGCTGGTGGTTGTCATTATTGTTAATTACAAAAAGATGATCATAATCACCCAACTTCACTAATTGTATATTCCGAATGTCCTTATCCGCATAAAATCCGGTTTGCCTATTGGAAACGTAGCTGAAATCACCAGTTTCGGCTCCCTTTAGAAATACCCCAATGCCGGCATCGGCTCTAGTGGTTTCTACTTCAGATTGGTAGTTATTACCTGCCATTAATAAATCTTTGTGGCCGTCTCTGTCAAAATCTTCAAAAAGTATACTGTTAATAGGTGATTGCTGTACTACATTTTCAAAAGCTATGAATGAGAAATCATTTGAGCCATTGTTTATAAAAATTCCTGAGCGAAACTCCGTTGCCTTATAATGCAAGGCAGTTTCAATACGCTCACCCACAATTCCTTCAAGGTCCTTATTTGCAAAATCAGCATAAGTTGGTATTTTTTGAGCCAGTTGTGGTAGTTGTTGGGTCATACAGGTCTTCCCTCTAATAGGCACTTGTTTGCCGTTATAGTTCTTAGCCAGCACAATATCCACTGTATTATTGAAGTCAAAATCAGTAGTGTAAACATGAAGAGGTTCTTCCTCAGAAGCGTGAAATTTGTAATTCAACCCGAGATTTCCTGCGACCAGATCAATGTCTCCGTCACCATCTATATCTTCAGCCAGTAACTTATTCCACCATCCTGTGGTTAGAGATAACAATTTATACTCATTGCTTCTCTGTAATTTATTTTCTGTATTAATAAAAACTTCAATACCCATCCATTCCCCTGTAACCAAAAGATCTATCCGGCCATCACTGTTAATGTCTGTCCAAATTGCGTCAGTCACCATCCCTATATTCTTAAGTTCAGGCGCTATCTCTACCGTTTTATTTTCAAAGACTCCATTATTGTTTATGAGCAAATGACTGTCTGGCGGATAAGGGTATTTACCTGGCGTTACCCTCCCACCAACAAACAAATCTGTGTCACCATCTTTATCATAATCTACAGGAACAGCCACTGATCCGGAAGACTTAATTTTTGGAAGTTTGTTTTCTGATTTGCTGAATACGCCTGTGCCATTATTAAGATATAATCTGTCTTGCAATAACCTTGGATACCCATATAACTCATAACTGCCACTTACGACATAGAGATCCTGGTCCCCATCGTTATCCGCATCGAAGAAAACAGCACCTACATCTTCATACTCCTTATCTTTCTCAAAATCAAGAATATTCAATGGCTTGAAATCACCGGTAAGCTGACCTATTAACAACTGAGCCGGTTGCTGACGAGCTCCACCTATAAATATATCGTCCAGGCCATCATTATTGATATCTGACTTAGCCATCGCTGGTCCTGTCTGAGATAATTTATGGGGTAATAAGACCTGAAGAGCGTAATCATTAAAATAGGGATCTTTATGACTCAGTTTTGAAGGAACCTGAGTAAATAAGGTGTTATCTGTCGTCTTTGTCAACTGTATTTCGGAAGCATCAGCATAAGCAACGCTCACTTTCTGATTAACAGCTATATCGTCTAAGAGCTGTCTTTTACCATCGGGCCATTGAATTTCAAGTTTTTGGACCTGTTCTTTCGCAAGGCCAAAGTGGACAGTATTTGCGACCGATGAAAGAAAACCACGGGTATTGATCAACTGTTTAGTTTGAGTACTGCCATCGGACAAATAGACCTTTGCAATTGCACCAATTCCATAAGTATTTTCACCCGGACCTGAAAATCCAACGGTGAGGTGATTTCCATGATTTATATCTGCCGCTTTATTCTGTAAAATTGTGGCCTTATCATTGATATTATTAACAATTATGTCCAAATCGCCATCATTATCGAGATCTGCATATGCCGCTCCATTTGAAAATGTCAGTGTACCCTCTGTCCATTGATCTGAGGTATCCGTAAAGGAGAGGTCTCCCATATTTTTAAAGAAATAGTTCTGCAGTTTCTGTTGAGGTAACATTCTGGCAAACTTCAGAAAATCTTCCTTTGTAGGTTTTCTCTGGTTGGCTCTCAGAATATCCAGGATATTGTTGTTGGCATCTCTATCAATCACATCCCGGTACACTCCATTAGTTACATAAATATCACTTAGTCCGTCCAGGTCAAAATCTGCAGATAGTAATGACCAGCTCCAATCCGTATTTGCCATGCCAGACATATTTCCTATTTCACTAAAAGTGCCATTACCGTTATTCAATTGAAGCATGTTGTGCATATATTGGTGGTGATATCCATTTTCTACCATCAATTCAAATTGGTCTATAGAAGTCATGGCCATAGTGGTTTTGGATCGAATATAATCTTCAGGATTCATATCCAGGGTCAGCAGATCCATTAAGCCATCATTATTGATATCTGCTAAATCACTACCCATACTATTGAATGACATATGTTTAAACATAACATCTCTCGATTCGGTAAACGTACCATTGCCATTATTGATATAGGCTAAATCAGGAAAATTGAAATCATTACAAACATAGACGTCCATCCAGCCATCATTATTTAAATCGCCTACCTGTGGATTGAGTCCAAAGCCAATGTCGTAAAGAAGACCGGCCTTTTCGGAGACATCAGTGAAATGCCCTGTTCCGTCATTATTATAGAGCCTGTCGCTACCTTTCAATTCGAGAGATTTTGGATCTTTCTGGACATCAGTCAAATCAACCACCTTTATTTTACCTTCGATATCCGGAGTATTGGAAACATATACATCGAGGTCATTATCATTGTCATAATCAAAAAATGTTGCCTGTATAGTTCTGTTGGCATCGGCCAGACCAAGTTCCCCTGCCCTCTCTGTAAATGTCAGATCCCCATTATTTATATACAACATATTTGCGAATCTGTTATTTTCTGACTGCCATCCACCTCTGGAGATATAGATGTCTAAAAACCCATCTCCATTGACATCCGCAACGGTAACTCCCGAATCAAATCCAATCCTTTTCTCAATCCCTGCTTTAGCTGTAATATCTTCGAATTTGAAGTCACCCTTATTTAAATAAAGTTTGTTCTCCTGAGTATTTGAAACAAAAAATAAGTCGACCAAACCGTCATTATTGAAATCAGCAGAAGCTACTCCGCCGCCGATATACATATACATATACTGAAAGTAATTGAACTCCAGGTTCTCTTCCAGAGTATTTACAAAATCAACACCTGAATCACTTGAGGGTACGCTGGTAAATAACTGCTGTTCTAAAGAATTATCCGGGTCGCTGAGGTTTTCGTCTTTAGAACTATTACAGGAAATTGCAAATACAAGCAGAGTACAACAACTAATGTAGTAGGAAATCAGGGTAAAGTGTCTTTTCCAAATCATAATAAATGTCCTTAATTAACAGACCGAAATTAAAGCTGTAATTTACAAAGTATTTAACAGCAATTGCAGATTTAAAAGTGGCATATGTTGTCTTTTAACAATAGCCATGTCCGTATAAAAATACAACGGTAAGATCCGCTACAAATCTTACCGTTGTAAAAAACAAACTAACTCAAACTTCTTTTAATTACCCAGGCCGGGCAACAGATCTACTTCTCTGATAGGTATTGGAGCAAAGTAATTATCTGTTCCCAAAGAACCAATAATGGCATTTTGAACAGGTATAATTCCGCCATTGACATTATCCGGGGTTATCTGTGGGGCTCTATTGCCTAAGGCTTGTTCTACCCGTTCCATTCTTACGAGATCATTCCATCTTATCCATTCACCAGCAAGTTCCCACTTACGTTCAGTAAAGGTCAATTCCGCTAAATCCCCTGAATTCACATCAACATAAGTTAATCCATTCGGATTGCCCTCGGAGTCTAACTGAGGAGTGTCCACGGTAACGGCAGTGCCAAATGGCAAGCCTGCGGCCCTTCTGCGCACCATGTTCAGTGCTTCCCAGGCATCGCCAGGAGTACTGCCTGATCTTGCCGAAGCCTCTGCATAGATCAACAGCACTTCCGCATATCTCATATATAAATCATTTCTACTTGTAAAGTGTACACCAACACTAATTGGATCATCTTTGATAGGGCCAACTATCTTCTTGAAGACTGGGGTAACCTGGTCACTAAAGTTTTCCCAATCAGCATCCAATCTGTAGGTTGCATCTTTTCTTGCACCTTCAGGGAAATCTTCAAAATATCTTATCTCTGCAAAAGTCTCTCCCCAACCCTGGTTATCTGACGGCCATCCCAATCGGGCAAATTTACCGTTTCTTGTTCCACAAGAATTGCAATATGCAATGGTCCAAACACCTTCCGCGTTGAATCTGGTATCAATGTCCCATAATGACTCTAAATTATTCACAAGAGCAAAGCCGTGTGATCCGGCATTATCCATAACCTGTTTGGCCATACTGGCTGCTGCGGCATATTTAGAATTATCGTTTAACGGAAAACCGCCCCAATCCATATAAAGTCTGGCCAGCATCGCTCTTGCAGATCCTTTATTAGGTCTGGGCGCACCGGGCTGAACTCCAGGATAAAGATTTGGAAGTAAAGTAGCAGCTTGCAGGAAATCAGATTCTATCTGTGCATATACTGCTTCCTGGCTGGCAAGTTGTATCTCAAAATCTATTTCAGGAGTAGTAGGAATAATGATTCTACCATGTACTCTTGCCAAATGGAAGAACATAGCACCTCTTAAAAAATAAATCTCTCCAAGAAGTCTGTTTTGTTCATCTTCCTGCCCTGCAAAGGTTGTGCCTTCGATATTTTTAAGCACGGTATTGGCATTAAAGATCATCCCGTAGATGTTTCTCCAGTTATCCTGTACCCTACTATTTTCATTAGTAATGGCTCTTTGATCATGCTCTCTAAAATCAGCTTTATTACTCGCTTTATGTGTGGTTATATCATCCCCACTCCATCCGTTCACATAAAATGTGGACCATTGAGAAGCGTTCCTAAGACTGGCATAAATCCCAGTAACTCCTAAGCGAAGTTCAGAGATATCGCTGTAAGCCCCAGGAGCAATCTGTACTTCTGTAGGGTTTTCTTCCAAACGCACGCAACCCTGGAAGAAAAAGGTCAAGACCATGGCCATGAGCGCCAACGTAATGGGTCTTTTTTGATTGTAAAATTTAGTTTTTCTCATCATGATAATGTTTTTTCTTTAAGATAACTATTTTTTATTTTAATTGAAATTTCACCCCTATATGACCCACTCTTGGGTTAGGATAAGCCCCTATATCAATACCGGGAGCAACATCCACAGTACCTTGATTATTGGCTGGTCTTGAAGTAAGTTCAGGATCATATCCACTATAATCTGTGATGATGAATAGATTCTGACCCCCAGCGTAAACTTTAATAGATTCAAATCCTTTTACATTCCTAAAAGTGTAACCTACATTTAGGTTACTAAGTCTTATAAATCCACCTTTCTCTATATACCTCGTTGAGCCGTAATCGTTTTCCCCCCCTGATGGTATATCTGTTTCATTTGCCGCTGTCCATTGATTTAACTGCTCTGGAGATCCAAAACTTCTTTGGTTCCCTGTTGCACCAACGATGGTTCCTCTAAAGGCATTCAGCATATCATAGCCATGTACTCCCTGAAAGAAGAAGTTCATATCCCAATTCTTATAATCCAAAGTATTATTTAGGCCCCATAAGAAGTTTGGAGTTCCGTTTCCGATAGCCTGAATAACCCGGTCACCATTGGAATCTCTAAGGTACTTGGCATCCCCTGGCACAAGACCAAAAGTTGCAGCCTCAGCTGCTTCTGAACTCTTCCAGGTGCCCAGAAAAGTAGAACCCTGAATCTGGCCCAGAGATTCTCCGACCTGGATAACATTCCAAATTCTACCCTGCCCATCAATACTTCCAAAAGTACCCTGAATCTCATCCAGGTCATCATAAAGGCTTAGCACCTCATTTTTAACAAAAGACATACTCAGGTTACTATTCCAAGAAAAATTATCGGTTTCCACAAGTCCGGCAGAAATTGCAATATCTACACCTCTGTTTTCTACTTCGCCTACGTTTCTAATCTGCGTCTTTCCAGGTCCGACAAGAGATGCAGGAATTGGAACCGCTAGTAATAGATCTGTGGTATTCTTTTTGTATGCATCCAAACTCAGACTAACCCGTCCTTCCCATAGACCAAAATCCAAACCTACGTTGGTCTGTGTGGTTGTTTCCCAGGTAGTATCTGCATTACCAATTTGACCAACGGTAGATCCGGTTTCACGAACCTGCCCGTCAAAAGCGTAAACACTATTAATGCTTACAGAATCAAAAGTACTATAGATACCTATATCCTGATTACCTACCTGACCCCAACCTGCTCTAAGTTTAAAACTATTGAATAAGTTGCTGTCCTGAATAAAGTCCATCTCCGTGAAGTTATAAGAACCTGCAAAGGAATAGAAAGTACCAGACTTGTTGCCCTCCTGAAATCTTGAAGACTTATCATTACGAACAGTGGCAGTCAAAAATAAGCTACTTGCCAGGTTGTACTCCAAACGTCCCATAATGGATTCAATTGAGCTTTCCGTTTTATTATTGTTAATTGCAAATCCTTCGCTCAATTCGGCAAAATAATACCCCAGTGGACCTATAAGATTTGTTACGTTAAAGCCATTATTTCTTGCTTCAAATTCCTGAAACTCGTATAGACCGGTCACCTTTACATTATGATCTCCAAAAGATTTGTTCCACGCCAGGATGTTACTCACCTGATAGTTTCTTGTTTTAAAACTGCTAAAGCTGGCTTCTGGTGGACCGTAATCTTCCACAAAACGCTCGTCTGTCTGAGCCAAAACACTAGCCCCGGCGACCAGATTGTAATTTAAATTATCTGTAATGTCATAACTAAGATTAATGTTACCATTGATCCTGTCTTCCACTTTTTGCATATCACTCTGATTTAACCGTGCAATTGGATTGTAATTCAGGGACGCCAGAGATCTGGTCGAACCTTCATTGTAAATGCCAGCAGCCCTGTCTGCAAAAATTGGAGTTGTTGGATCCCAGGTAACAGCATGAGCTACTAAACTACCCTGAAATCTGGAGAAGCCCGCCAAATCATTGGTTGTAGAAGCCCTGCTTCCAAATAAGTTAACCCCTATTTTCAACCTATCTGTAATCTGAGAACTTACATTTGCTCTAAGAGAATATCTTTCGTACCCAGTCTCGATAACAGTTCCATCCTGATTTACATAGTTACCAGAAACAAAGTAATTTATGTCCTCTGTGCCTCCGCTATAGGAAAGCTGCAGGTTATTCCCAAGTCCTGTTTCGAACAGTTCATCCTGATAATCTACACCTCCCTGTGCATCTAGCCTCGATATTTCAGAAGCCGGAATAAATTCATTTCCTCTTAAAATATTCTCAATTCTGGCAAAATCCCCAGCCCTGTCACCTTGTAATGTAGGTAGCATCTTAGGTATGGTTGAAAAAGAAGTAAAGAAATCCACATCCAGTTTACCTTTTCCAGAACCTCTTTTTGTACTTATTAAGATTACGCCATTTGCACCCCTGGAACCATAAATTGCCGTAGCCGAGGCATCCTTTAAGACGTCCATGGTAGCAATGTCATTAGGGTTAAGTGTTGCTAAATCTCCTCCGATAATACCATCTATAACAACAAGGGGGTCGTTATTTCCGGTAATCGAATTTGTTCCTCTAATTCTTATTTTAATATCTCCCCCTGGAGCACCACTCTGTCTTGCAACAGTTACACCAGCAGCCCTACCTTGTAATGCGTCCTCTACACGAGCCAGTGGCTGATCTTCAAATGCCTCTGAGGTAACTCTGGATATCGAACCAGTAAGGTCACTTTTCCGCGCTGTACCGTAACCAATAACAACAACTTCATCTAACTGGCTTGCATCTTCCACAAGTTGTATATTAATAGTTGTTTGGTTGCCAACGGTAATATTCTGGGTGGCATAGCCTATATAGGAGAATACCAATACAGCACCGTCCGATACTGTAATACTGAAATTACCATCAAAATCGGATTGAGTTCCATTTGTTGTTCCCTGTTCCAAAATGTTAGCACCAGGAATGCCCTGGTCATTTTCATCCGTAACTGCACCCGTTACGGTCTGCTGGGCCTGCAATTGATTAAAACCCATAAGTATGAGAAATACTCCTGAAAGGAATCCACTTCTCAATAAATAAGTAAATCGTTTTTTCATAATCATTTGGTTTAAGTTGAAATAGTTTTGAGCTAAAATTTTATATGTTATTAATTTTTTATTTGAGTTTAACGGTATTTTATACTTGACAAATGGCTGGATATAATTTATTGGCAATGATCCTTAACCGGCTGAAATTTACATATACCAACTTATGATTCTGTTAAATGCAACTAGACTAGAACTAGACAGGATTAAATTACCTGTGATTAGGCTTCATACACATATGGTTTTAATAATTTAATTACCGGAATTAAAAAATCTGTTCGTCCAAAAGCTCCGTACTGAAGCACTCCCTGTATTAATCCCGTATTTTGTTTCAAATTCATGGTTATAAAAGTCAATATATATTGTTACTTATTCGGAAACATATGATTTCAACTCTACAACAAATGATTTTTAAATCTTAAATTCAGGATTGAATTAATCGAACCGTCTTTTTACAACATTGATCATCTGTACCTTCCTTTTAAATCCAAAAAGATCTTCGGGGATAAATTTATGTGGTTTTATGAGTCATAAACAGGCAGGGGTTAACCATCACTGACACTATTTTAACTATGTAGAAAAGCATGAGTAAATTTGGGCTTAGCGAAAAAGGTGTGTTGAGAAAAATGCAAACAGAAATCCTGGGCTTTATACGCCCAAAACAAAATAGAGTATAACAATCATCAGCCCTCCTGATAGGGCTACTACAGCTGAAAGCAGACTGAAAGATTTCAGAAGTTTGGATACTGAGAGGTCATGTACTTCTTTAAAAAGCCAGAAAAAACTGCTGTTGACATGAATCACTCCTAAAGCACCTGCACCAATAGCTGCAGCTGTTAACTCGGGATGAAGCACTCCTTGGGTAATAAGCGGAGCAACAATAGAAGCTGTAGTTATCAGGGATACTGTAATAGATCCTGTAACAGTAGTAAACAAAAGACTGAGTAAAAATGGAATAAGAATTCCGGCAGCGGAAATACTACCGGCATCCGGTAATAAGGTATTGATAATTTCAGTGTCTTTTATTACCTGCCCAAAAGCGCCCCCAGTCCCCGTTATTAGTATTACTACTGCAGATTTTGCACCCGAAGTATTGAAATAGGAATTTAATTGTTTTGAAAAGTCTTTTCTTTTGAGCAATGGTAAGGCAAATACCACACCTATCATCAATGCCCATACAGGATTTTTAATAAAAGCAATAAATGCATAGTCTGCAGAGAAAAAATTGCCCAATGACATTAATAATAAGGGGGTTAATAACGCAATAAATGGTAAGGCTCTTTTAAAGCCTACTAGTTGTATGCTTTTATCCGGGCTTTCTACCTTTTCATTCCTAAGTGGGATAAAGAGCCTTTTAGCATTCCATTTTAACCAAATTAGGCCGCCCGATATTGCCGCTAAGGCTACGGCGACGTTAACCGGGATCATAGCGCCTACTTCAGTGTTTAATATGGCAGCTACGGCCAAAGGCCCAGGCGTTGGAGGAATAAGGGCATGCGCTACCGTAAGACTCATGGCAAGTGAAAGCCCCAGCACGAGTACAGAATGCCCCGATTTACGGGAGAGTGCTACAATAGTGGGCAGCAATGTCAGATAAGCGACATCAACAAAGACCGGAATCCCAACCAGGAATCCTATTACCGCCATGCTTAAAGGTAGCTGCTTTGAACCAAACAGTGCAATTATGGTATCGGCAATTACGTCTGCCCCTCCGGTTACCGCAAGTATCTCTCCCAGCAGTGTCCCAAAGAGAATCACAAGGCCTATCCATTTTAGGGTATTGCCGAAGCCACTTAACAAACTTTCTGTTACTTGTTCCACTGAACCGCCATTGGCCAGGCCCAATATTAAACCCGTGATCAAAAGTGCGGGTATGGGATTTACTTTAAAAACTGTGATCCCAACTATTAAAAGGGCAATACAAATAATTAAGATGACCAGTCCACTCATGATATCTCTACACCATTATTTAAGTTCCAGTGGGGTAGCCTTTTGATAGGCTGTACCACGAATTTTTTCAAAAGCTTTAATCATCTCCTCCAATTTATCAGGATTGCTTTTGGCCAGGTTGTGTTGCTGTGCAATATCTTCTTTAAGGTGATATAACTGATATTCTTTGTCATTACCGAGCTCAATATTGACCTGGGTATTTATTTTCGGGCCTTCATAAGGAGGAATCATAACCCAGTCTCCATTTCTGTATGCCGTTCTTGATGTGGCTTCCAATATAAGTTCATCCCGTCCCTTATCACTTTTACCTAATAACGTAGCCAATAAATTTATACTGTCTTCCCCTACTTTATCACTGCCCACAAGAGCAGCAAGTGAGCTTAATAAATCTAACTGGGACACTAATGCATCAGAAGTGCCAGGTAGTATTTTATCTTTCCAATAAGTAAAAAAAGGCACTCTTGTACCTGCTTCAAACAAGCTGTATTTACCTCCCCTGAGCGGGCCTTTGGGATTGTGGTCACCTAATTTCTCTTCGGCCTCATCAAAGTAACCATCATTTAAGACCGGTCCGTTATCACTGGAGAATATAATCAGGGTATTTTCTAGCAAGCCTTCGGCCTCCAGGGTTTTGACAAACTCCCCAATACACCAGTCGGCCTCAACTATTACATCACCTCTCGGACCCATACCGGATGCTCCCACAAAACGGGGATGAGGTGTTCGCGGTACGTGTGGCTGTTGTAGGGCGTAGTAAAGAAAAAATGGTTCATTTCTATTTTCTCGAATATAATTCTGTGCCTGCTTCAAAAAATAATCGGCCATATCTTCATCCACCCATTTGGCGCTCTCTCCACCTTTCATAAATCCAATACGTGGAATGCCGTTTACGATGCTATTATTATGACCATGATGCCATTTCATTTTAAGCATTTCCGGATTTTCTTTCCCAGTGGGCTCACCGGGAAAATTATTTTCATAGTCTACTTCTATGGGATCATTGAGGTCCAGATTCTCTACCCGTCCATCTTTAATGTAAACCGTAGGTACCCTATCCTGAGTTGCAGCAAGGATTATGCTCTGATCAAATCCTACTTCATTAGGTCCTGGAGAAATCCTGGAATTCCAATCCACATTCCCATTGCCCAGTCCCAGATGCCATTTGCCAACAATACCGGTGGCATATCCTTTTTGCTTAAGCATTTTAGGAAGTGTCATTTGAGCAGTATCAATGATTAAAGGAGCTGTGCCCGGAAGAATCTTTGCACTTTTATTTCTCCAGGGATAGGTACCTGTTAACAAGGCATACCTGCTTGGTGTACATGTGGCCGAAGAGGCATATCCATTTGTAAACCGCATTCCCCCATTGGCCAGTTTATCCAGGTTCGGGGTTTTTAATACTGTTGCTCCATAAGCCCCCAGCTCACCATAACCCAAATCGTCTGCATAAATGATCACGATATTTGGTTTACTTAAAGGCGATGCTTCGGAAATTCTTGTGTTGTCTTTATTTTCTTTGCACCCTAGAAAAACCAAAAGTGCCAGCATCCATATTAAGTTGAATCGTATATTTCTTTTCATATTTCCTGTGATAACTATTAATTGTTGCCATTTATAAAACTAATTCGGCGGTTCACCAGGTCTCCATCCTGATCAACCCACTCCGAAGGAAACATATCTTTGGAGAAATTAATTTTAAAATCGGGGTTCAGCGTACGCAATAAGGCGATACTATTCAAAATCAAATTGGTCTCGGCTTCAGAACTGGCATTTTTTACAATTTCCTGAAATAGCGTGTTGGCTACAGGCCGATCATTCAATCCTAAAAATTCCGCTGCCCTGATGCGCACTAAATTCTCCTTATCGCCAAGGGCAATAAGCTCAGCTTTTCTAAAAAACGGATGTGCTTGTTCTCCAAAAGAGCTACAGACTATTAGGCCCCAATACCGTTTCCATGGATTATCGGATTCCAGGGCCTTTTGGATTCCTTCTTTTACCTCATCAAATGATTTAAGACTAAGGTCAGCAATATCTACAAGTGCCGCTATTTCTGTTTTGTTCTGTTGTCCAAAATTCACGGGGTTAGAAAGTCCTTTTTCCAGGAAATAAGGTTCCGGATAAAAACTAAGATCGGGCATAGATTTTAGCTGAGATTGTAAGTCAGATCTCAGTTCTCTCAAAGTTGATTCATAAGATTGTTCGGCAGCCAGGTTATGTAGTTCATGTGGATCTTGTTCAATATCATACAATGCTTCGGGCGAACGCGATTTAAAAAATTGTTCCTGATTTTCGTTTAATTTGCCCGCTTCAAATAATTGCTGCCATTCTTTATAAGCAAGCATTTTATATCGATAAAAATTAAACAGCGCATCAACATTAAAAGCTTGGTAATTCCTGATGTATTTATATTTTCCTTTTCGAACAGATCGTACCAGGTCGTACTTTTCGTCAAAGCGGTCTGTATACCCATATGTAGTGTTTCTTTGTTCCAAATTTTCGGGCCCCACACCTTCTCCTAAAAAGGGAACCCCATCAAGCTGTTCTGGTACGTCTGCCCCTGCCAAATTCAGAATTGTTGGTGCGAAATCCACAAATTGTACAAAAGCATTCGATCTTACTCCCATTTTCAGAGGCGCCAAATGTTCATATTTATCGGGAAAGTAAACCACCAGCGGAACATTGAGTCCGCTTTCATAGATATAGCCTTTGCTGCGCGGAAGCACCCCGCCGTGATCTCCGTAATAAAATATAATGGTATTCTCCATTAGGCCGTCTTCCTCCAATTGATTTATGAATTCCCCGATTTCTCTGTCAACTTTTTGGTGTAAATCGCGATAGTAGGCATTCGTAAATCGCATGGTTGGCGTATCTGGGTGATAGGGAAAAACAGGAACATCTGCTCTTGATGTCAAAGTAGTTATACTATCCATTTGGGAATTGGTAAAATGTAATTGGCCCTCATGGGTGCCGTGGAAATTCTGTACATGGAAAAAGGGTTGGCCAGGCTTTCTGTTTTTGTAAGTAGCCGTTGCCGATGACTCATTCCACACTTCATCAGATTTTATAAAATTATAATCTTCCTTGGCATTGTTGGTGGTGTAGTAACCCGTTTCCCTTAAGTACTCTGGAAACATTTTTAAGCCTTCCGGCATTGGCGCAAATTGCATTCTACGGTGATATTGTGTGCCAACACGCGGGGCATAACAGCCAGATATTATAGTACTTCGGGCTACCGAGCACACAGCAGCGTTTGAAAAGGCATTGTTGAATACGATACCTTTTGTTGCCAAAGCCTCAATATTAGGCATAGGCGCCCCAGCCGTCTCATAAAGCCGTAAAAAATGCTTGGAATTGTCCTCGCTTACCAACCAAATTATATTCGGCGGTTTGGGTAGTACCGTTTGTTCCTGTTTACAGCACAAAAAAAGAAAGCATAGAAAAATGCAGAAGAATATATTCTTCGAAGACATGAATTTGAATTTAGTTTAGCAATCCAGTATTATTCTAACGCCCTGCATGACCGCGAAAATCATTTGCCACCAAAGCTTCGCCAGCATATTATCTCACTACCCTTCCGGAAGCATTACCACCCATAAGGCGTTCTACCTCTGCCCTCGTCGAATAATTAAAGTCGCCCTTAATAGAATGCTTTAAACAAGATGCTGCAACGGCATAGTTTATTGCGGTCTGTGTATCGCTCAATTCCTCCGTGGTCAGTGCAAATATCAGACCTGCTGCAAACGAATCACCTCCTCCTACACGGTCTACAATATTTTTAATTTGATATGCCTCATAATTCCCATTGCCATCCAAAGGTGCGAAAAAAGCTTTGTCCGAAGCTGCGTCATAAAGCATAGCACCCCAATTATTATGACTTGCAGAAAGGCTCTCACGAAGGGTAATAGCTATCTTACTTAAGTTTGGAAATTGTTGTGCGACCTGTCTTGCAACATCCGGATATCGAGAAGTATCCAATGATCCTGAATGTACATCAGTATCGCCCGCCTGAATACCTAAAACATCGTGGCAATCCTCCTCATTTCCGACTACAACATCTACAAAAGGTAAAATGCGCCGCATGGTTTCCTGAGCCATTTCATGGGCCGTTTTTGATGGTTGCCACTTCCAGAGTTTGCCACGAAAATTAAGGTCTATAGAAACCGATGCACCTGCTTCCTTAGCCTTTTTAGCAGCTACAAGGGTGGCTTCGGCAGCATTTTTAGAAAGGGCCGGAGTTATCCCACTTAAATGCAGCCATTGGGCATCTCCAAAAATACCGTCCCAGTCATACTTATCTGCAGGAGTTATTGAAATTGCTGAATCTTCTCTGTCATAGACTACATTGCTTGGACGTTGATTGGCTCCGGTCTCCAGAAAATAGAGTCCCAAACGGCCTGAGTCTGTTCGCAGAACATATTGAGTATCTATACCCACAGATCTAACTGCGTCCAGAGCTGCCTCTGCCAGGGCATGCTTGGGAAGGGCCGTTACATATCGGGCTTTCCCTCCATAGTTGCAGATCGATGCTGCTACACTGGCCTCAGCCCCTGCATAGGTTACTTCTATGTCTCTGGTTTGCCTTAGCCGTAAATTTGCCGGAGAAGCGAGCCGACCCATAATTTCTCCGAATGTTACAATTGTCTTCATTTGTTATTTGAAATTAAATCATAATTAAGAAATCTTCAATTCATTTATTCGAATTTTACTGATTCCCTCTGATTTTATTAATTAGTACTCTTATCTCTTTTGAATTATTTGTTATGGCCTCCCAATTTTCGGATCGAATCAAAGGTCGCTTGGCCACCCAGGTACCTCCAATTGCCGTAATGAGGGGTGACTTTAAATAGGACTCCGCGTTATCGATGTTACATCCACCCAGGGGAATAAACTTTAGTTCCAAATGCTGATAGGGAGCGGACATGCTTTCCAAATGTTTCATTCCGCCTGAAGTTTCGGCAGGGAAAAACTTTAGAATACGACATCCCTGCTCCACCGCAATTTCTATATCTGTAGGTGTCATTATTCCAGGAGCAAAAGACAATCCATGTTTGCGAGCTTCAGCAATGATTTTAGGATTACAGCCTGGTGAAACGGCAAAATCTGCTCCTACATCAACTACGGCTTTAACCTGTTCTGTGGTTAAAACTGTTCCGAATCCCAGAGTAATTTCCGGAACCTCTTTCTTAATGGCCCTGGCCGATTCGATTGCCGCTGGCGTTCTTAAGGTTAGTTCTATGGTATCAACACCTCCTTTTAATAACGCCCGTGCCATAGGGACTGCGTGCTTTACTTCATCTATTATCAGAACAGCAATAATACCGCTATCATCTATCTTTTTGGTCAACTCAGCTGACATCGCAAATTGTTTATCGGGAGTCATTTTCTTGTGTTTAAATTTGAATGTATAAAACTAAATCATTTTAAAATTATCCCGCATCATACTTGTATAACAGACTAATAGAAAAGGGTAATAAATGATTAATTGTATTTTATTATTGTGGGTAATTTCATTATTCAGATTGCAATGGATACACGTTTTTTGACGAGGTAATCATCAAGTGCCAGGTGAGAACAATCATGTCCGATCCCGCTATTTTTGATTCCGCCATGTGGTAAATATATGGCATATTTTACACCATTCACCTGTATTTCACCAAACTGTAAATCTTCTGTAAATCTTTGAATCCGTTTATGGCTGTTTGTAAATATATAAGAGGCAAGACCATATTCTGTGTCGTTCGCTAATGCCAGTACATCATCGTCCGATTCAAAGCGCATTAAGGCTGCAACAGGCCCAAAGGTTTCTTCCCTGAAAACCCGCATCTCATTATTTATATTAGAAAGCACAGTAGGTTCTAGCCAATTGCCCTTTTCCTTACCTTCCGGCACTCCACCTCCATATTCCAGTTTTGCACCCTTGTCAACAGCATCACTGATCAGATCGAACATTCGGTCCCTGTCTTTTCGGGTTACAAGTGGTCCCATATCCGGTTCTTCATCAATTCCAAAACCTAGTTTTAATTTGGAAGTTTTTTCAACATAGGCTTTTAAGAATTTATCATAAATAGAAGTATGCACAAAAATCCTATTCGCGGCAACACAAATCTGCCCGCAATTACCAAACTTAAGCGCAATAGCCAGATTCAGGGCCTTCTCAAAATCTGCATCTTTAAAAACTATGAAGGGGGCATTACCTCCCAATTCCATTCCTAGTTTTTTAATACTGGTGGTACTCTCCTGAATTACCTTTTTACCGGTGGCTGTAGAACCGATCATGGTCAAAACTGTTGGGATTTTACTTTTGGTCATTGTAGTTGCTACCTCACTACTCGGACCGGTAAGAATATTTACCACCCCGGCCGGGAATTTGATATCGTGTAAAATCTTACCAACTAAATAGGCGGATAGGGGCGATAATTCTGAGGGTTTTATTATTATGGAACAGCCGCTGGCTAAGGCCGGGCCTAGTTTGAAGCCTACATTCAGAAGTGGAAAATTCCATGCCAAATATGCCACGGCAACTCCAGCCGGTTGCTGAATCAATTTATGTGTATGGGTGTTCTCATAATCGGGAATTTGCTCTTCTCTTAAATTTTTCATGGCTGCCGGATACCACTCCAATGCATTGATTACTGCTTCAATGTCTTCCCAGGATCCTGCATAGGTCTTCCCCATTTCGTATACTATCGCAGTTCTTAGTTCTTTCTCTTTCTCCAGTATGGCTGTTCGTAAAATACTCATCCATTCTGTTCTTTCTGACAGCGACAAACTGGACCAATATTGAAACCCTTTTTCTGCGGCTTTCAAGGCCAGTTCTGCATCTGCCTTGCCAGCCCAGGCTATTTCTGCAATTTTTTCTTCGGTTGCCGGGCAAATAACAGCATGACGTCTGCCATCTACAGCATCTAACAGCTTACCTCCTATGTACAATTTGTGATATCCAAATTCCATGTCATTTGTATATTGTTATTCTAAACCAAAATTTCTGTTGAATATTGGTGTAACACATCTTCATTAACCTCAATGCCCAATCCCGGGCGTTGAGGGATTTCAATAAACCCATTTTCCATTTTGATTTCAGGAGCAGTCAATGATTCTCTGATTCCATTTTCCGTCCGGTCGTATTCTATATAAAAGTCGGGCGAAAGTAATCTACCCGGTACGGGTTCCAGGTTAGCGATAAAATGTAGGGCTGCATGAAATGCAATTCCAGTTCCCCAAACATGTGGGATTAGTTCTATACCTCTGGTACTCGCCAGGGTAGCTATTCTTTTGGCTTCCGTGAGTCCCCCGGCTCCGCATATATCTACCTGCAGAATATCAACGCAGTCATTGGCCAACAGCTGCTGAAATCCATAACGCAAATATTCACATTCCCCACCTGTAATGGGGATAGCGGTTTTTGTCCTTAGCTCTTTGTAATGATGGTAAAATTCGGGGGAAACTGGCTCCTCGAACCATCCTATATTATATGTTTCAATTTGTCTGGCCAGTTCGGCAGCTTCTCGCAATGAGTAAGCATGATTTGCATCAACCATTAGTTTTACATCATTACCGATGGCTTCTCTGACTGCCTTTACATGTTTTATATCTTCCTTTATCGAATAGCCCACTTTCATTTTGATTGCCCTAAATCCTTGCTCGACGTAAGATTTGGCTTCTTCGGCTAATTTCTCAGATAATTTGTTGCTTTGAGAAAAATATAAGCCAGTCGCATAAGGCATTACCTTAGTCCTGTGTTGTCCTCCCATAAGAACACTGACAGGCAGATTGAGTGCCCTACCCTTAATATCCCAAAGCGCAACATCGACGGCACTAATAGATGCTGCCAATACACCTCTTCTGGCATAATCCAAAGTCCTGCGATACATTTCGTGCCAAATAGTTTCCTGTTCAATGGGATTTTTTCCAATTAACAATGGCACTAATATTTTGATCCCCGCACTTATTACATCGGCAGGTCCATATCCTTCGCCCCAGCCTACTACACCTATATCTGTACTTATCTTAACAACACAGATACGACGTTCACTATACGCCCATTGTGAAAAGAAAAAACTCTCTTTAAGTTCATTTGATAAAACAAATGTTTCAACTTTGGTAATTTTCATGCGTAAAGGGATTAATTAATAATTTTATTGAATTGTTAAAATTAGGAAAGACCATTAATTAAAAGGGACAGCAATTATCTAGGATTGACCCTATTTTAACCTTGGACTGTTAATTTCAATTAATGCATGAATTTTATATTTAAGGAGTACTTAATTGTTTTGGTCTGTATGATATAAATTCTCGGTGATTAGGTTGCCAATTCAAGATTTTGCCTTCTAAACGGACCATAACTCTCCCTATAAGCGCTTGGAGAAGTACCTTTGAAGTTTTTAAAGGTCCTGTTAAAATTTGTCAGGGAACTAAAACCTACATCAAAACAGATTTGTTTTACTGAGTCTTCTCCATTAATCAAAAGCTGGCAGGCCTTGCTAATCCTAACTTCATTTAAAAATAAGGAAAAAGTTTTGTTAGTTCGGGTCTTAAAATAACGACAAAAAGCAGGGGGAGTCATTACCGCTATCTCACTGATTTCATCAAGTGACAGGTTTTTGGAATAATTGGTAGAAATATAATTAATTACTCTGTGCAGCCGGTTACCTCCTGAGGCCTCTCTTGGCATAGAAAAATTAGGCCCGGATAAATTTATTGAATTTATATCCTTAGTCAGCAGTTGTAAAATGCTGAGAAAAAGTATTAGCTTTTCTGACGATTTACTTTCACATAATTGTAGCATTAAGTTATGCACCTTAGACCGCACAGCATTTGAAAATAGCACACCGCGATTCGAAGATTTTAAAAGACTTTTTAAATGTGTTAGTTCATGAAGTGAAAATAAGTCAACCCCGTCAAACTGCTTTGGAAATTTAACCACAATAAAATCTACACTCACATCCTCCCCTGATACCACATCATTTCGCCATAAATGCGGCAACCACTCTCCTACAAGTACCAATTCGCCCTTTTGAAAATTGGAAATATGATCTCCAACGATGCGCATACCCTGGCCCTCAAGAAAATAAATCAATTCAAATTCTTTATGAAAATGCCAGTCCCCTCCAACATAGGGTCTATTAACTCTTTTTACATAAATAGAGCTAAGCGTGTCATTTTCAACTGCTTTGAATTGTAGTTTCATCTATTGATATAACTTAAACATTACGGCTTGATACATCACCGCTTCTAACATAAAGTTTGGCGTTACACCGGCATAATCAGACATTTAAATTACTAAAAATAATTTTGCCTAAACAAATGCAGCGGAGACAATTAGGCTTTGGCAGCTCTTATCAAATCAAATTTAACCAACATAAATAGCTATTCGATGTAAATCATCAGCTTAAAACATCCTTAACTACATGACCGTGAACATCTGTCAATCTGTAACGTCTGCCTTGATGCTTGAAAACAAAACGTTCGTGATCTATTCCTAAAAGGTGCATTATGGTGGCCTGAAAATCGTGCACATGAACCGGGGCTTCAATTGGGTTAAAACCAAATTCGTCAGAAGCGCCATACGTAAGTCCGGGTTTAACTCCAGCACCGGCCATCCAAAGTGTAAATACATAGGGATGGTGATCCCGTCCCCAATTTCTTACATCTTTTATGTTTCCCTGAAGAAATGGTGTTCTGCCAAATTCTCCACCCCAGATAACCAGGGTATCTTCGAGCATTCCTCTCTGTTTCAAGTCTTTTATTAAGGCCGCACTTGGTGCATCTGTGTCATTGCACTGCGTAATTAATTGATAATTTAAATTAGTATGCTGATCCCAGCCAGCATGCATGCATTGGACAAATTTTACATCTCTTTCTGCCAAACGACGAGCCATGAGACAGTTATAAGCAAAGCTCCCTTTCCTGTGAACATCGGGGCCATACATTTGCAGGATATGTTCCGGTTCATCCGAAAAATCTGTGAGATCCGGCACGCTCATTTGCATCTTATACGCCATCTCGTACTGAGCTATTCTCGTATGAATTTCAGGATCTCCATAATCTGAATAATTTAGCTCATTTAATGCCTGCATATCATCCAGAATGCTCCTGCGCATTGACCTGCTCATACCTTCCGGGTTCTTTAAATACAATACAGGGTCTCCTCCCCCACGGAATTTTACTCCCTGGAATTTGGTTGGTAGAAATCCACTTCCCCAATAATAATCATAGAAAATCTGACCGCAGCTTGCTTCCTTGTCTCTGGAAGTCATAGCCACAAAATCTGGAAGGTCCTTAGCGTCACTTCCCAAACCGTAAGTTAACCACGAGCCCATGCTAGGTCTTCCGGGCTGTTCTGATCCTGTAAGAAAGAAGGTAATTGCAGGAGCATGATTTACCGATTCGGTATACATAGATTTAATAAAGCACAGCTCATCGGCAATCTTGGCGGTTTCTGGCATAAAGTCTGAGACCCAGGCGCCACTTTGGCCATGTTGTGCAAAATTGCTTATCTCACCAATTACAGGCCGGGCGGTTTGCTCACCGGTCATTGTTGAAAATCGCTTGCCGGCTGTAAGTGAATCTGGTATTTGTTTCCCATGCCATTTTCTCAGCATCGGTTTATAATCAAAGAGATCTACGTGCGAAGGTGCACCATTCTGAAACAAGTAAATTACTCTTTTTGCTTTGGGAGCAAAATGCGGTAACCCAATCATCCCGGAGGTGCCAATTTGAGGTGTGGAAGCGGAAATTGAATAAGGATTTAGCATGGAGCCCAATGCTAATCCACCAATTCCCAAAGCTGTTTTGCCAAAGAAATTTCTTCGGGTCATTCCTGCCTGATACGCTTCAAAAGGATGCATCTTATCTTCTTTTTTCATTGACGGTTCAGAGTTTCATCTAAATTCAAAATAAGCGAACAAATGGCAGTAAAAGCCGCATGTTCGGCTAAATCTAAACTGTCATTGGTTTTATACTCTCCAATAGCCGTTATTTCGCGGGCCTCCTGTTCGGCACCGCTAAACGCTTTGTGAAGCTCAGCTAACCTATTTTTAAGAATTGAAAGTTCCTGATTGTCGGCATTCCTGCAAGTGGCGCGTTCAAAAATTAATTGCAATCTTTCATCATCTTCTTTTGTTGTTTGCAATACCTTTTCGGCCAGTACTCTGGATGCCTCCATATAAGTTAGGTCATTTAATGTGGTTAACGCATGTAAAGGTGTGTTGGTGTTTATCGATTTTACAGTTGTTATCTGCCGCGAGGCATTATCAAATAAAAATGTGGGTCCTACAATACGCCTCCAGAAAGTATATAACGATCTCCGATATAGAGCATCCCCCTTGTCTTGCTTATAAATGGTCTTGCCAAAAGTAGCTTCAGACCATATTCCTGCAGGTTGATAGGGTTTTACTGGTCTGCCACCTATGGATTCTTTCAACAATCCACTTATATAAAGGGCCTGATCTCTTAACATCCATGCAGGTAATCGCATTCGTGATGCCCGCGACAGATATCTATTTTCAGGATCTAGTTGCAGGAGTTCATCGGTGGCTTTGGATGATTGTCGATAAGCTGCACTCATGACGATCTTTTTAAATAACCTTTTTAAGTCCCATCCGTGTTCCTGAAAATCAACCGCAAGCCAATCTAACAATTCAGGGTGGCTAGGTAAGGCACCTTGAACACCAAAATCTTCAGCGGTTTTTACTATTCCGTTTCCAAAAAAATTCTGCCAATACCTATTAACAGTCACTCTGGCCGTTAATGGATGTTGTGAGGATACCAACCATCTGGCCAGCTTTAGTCTATTGTTTTTTTCTGAGGCTTCCAGAGGTGGTAGAACGGCAGGTACATTCATACAAATCGCTTCTTCCAAAATAGGATCGTTATAACCGCCACGGTTCAAAACATATGTGGTTCGGGGTTCTTCTAGCTGGTCCATAACCATAACCATGGTAGCCTTGGACGCCATTTGATCATAAGCCTTCTTTTTGGCGAGTACTTCGGATAACAATGCGGCATAGGGAGTGTCTTTGTTAAAATAATCTGCCAACACCTGAAATTCTCCTGTGCCACGGTTTTCAGCAGGTTTTAAAAGGATTCGCGGATCCAGACCTTTAAGTTCTTTCGCTACTTTAGATTCAGATGCCACTAAACCAGAATCTCTTGGAAATTTCTTTAATTCGTACAATTCCACTTCCCGGACCATTTGATCAACATACTGCTTTAATTGGGCCATCTCTTCCCTTTTTTCTTTTGAACTAAGATTTAACAGAGGCCTAATTTGACCTCCCCAGGCCCCACCTTCTTCAGAGGTTTGATTAAAATAATCAAACAGTTGGTAGTATTCTTTTTGGGTTATAGCATCATATTTGTGATCGTGGCATCGTGCACAGTTAATAGTCAAACCCAACCAGGTGGTAGCTGTAGTTTCCACGCGGTCGAATACATTTACCACCCTTGTCTCTTCAGCTATGGTTCCTCCTTCGGTGTTGTAAGGATGATTCCTGTTAAAGGCAGTTGCCACAACATCATCGATTGAAGGATTGGGGAGCAAGTCACCGGCTAACTGTTTAATGGTGAATTCGTCATAGGGCATGTTTTTATTGAACGCTTTAATTACCCAATCTCGCCATGGCCACATATCTCTTGTAAAGTCGCCCTGGAATCCATTTGTGTCTGCATATCTTGCCACATCCAACCATTCCCAGGCCCACCGCTCACCATAACGGGGTGATGCTAATAATCGGTCGACTAATGTCTCATAGGCTTGTTCAGATGTGTCATTCTTAAATTTTTCCACTTCTTCAGGAGTAGGTGGTAATCCATTTAAATCTAATGACAAACGACGAATTAAAGTTTCCTTATTTGCTTCCTTAGAAGGACTGAGCCCAAGTGATTCCAGTTTGTTTAAGACGAAAAAATCGATTTCGTTCCTGGGCCAGTTAGTCTGTTCTACATCCAAAAGCTGAGATTTAACCGGGGCATTATACGCCCAGTGTTCTTTCCACTCTGCACCCTGTTCTATCCATTTGAACAGTACCGCCTTATCCGCCGCTGTCAGGCTTAAATTAGATTCGGGCACAGGCATCAGCAACTCCGGATATTCGCTAAAAATGCGCTTAATTAATTCACTATTTTCCGGACTTCCCGGAACTACAGCGAAGGTTTCTTTGTCGGGGATATTAGAAAAAACTGCTTTTTCCTGGTCGAGTCTAAGATTTGCTTTTCGGGCATTTTCATCCGGGCCATGACAGTTAAAACATCTATCGGAAAGTATTGGGCGTACGTGAAAATTGAAATCGATTTTTTGCGGAAGATTATTGTATGCACTTTCCACATCTTTAGACAAATCAGGACCGCATCCCAGTAGTATTATGAAGATATATACGGATAAAAGTTGTTCAATGAGTCTGCTTGGCATGTAAAATACAGTGAAATGGAATATTGTCCTGCCAACTATATTACCAGGAATGCCATGAGCATTTCAACCTTGTAAATCGAATTGGATGACAATAATATAGCCAAATTTAATAATAACCGTTGATTTTAGAGAAAAGCTGGCAGAACTGAGTTGAATTGATTTTTGAAAAATTAGTTTAAAAAAGTAAATGCGGCATCCTGATATTGGGCATTTTATGGTCTGGCTAAATACAAAACTATCATTAAAGACATTTGTGTTATAAAAAAGCACATCTGTAGAGAATGAAAAAATTAATTTATTGCAACTTGAATGCACATTAGTATAAAAATTAAAGACACAATGATCCTAATTGTTTTTAAGACCCGGATGTTAAAAAGGAAAAAGTATTCTGCGCGATTTTGGATTTTAGCAATGATGTTCCTGATTAATCCACTTACTGGTCAAAATTTACCTTACAAAGCTGAATGGGAATCCCTGAAACAACATCAAACGCCAGATTGGTTCAAGGATGCCAAATTTGGCATTTATTGCCATTGGGGACCATATTCGGTACCAGAATTCGAGAATGAATGGTATGCGCATTGGATGTATACCAATCCCGAAAATCCCGAATATAAGGAGGGTAAGAGATTTTATGAACATCATACCAAAAAGTATGGCCCGCTCAATGAATTTGGTTACAAGGATTTTATTCCATTGTTCACGGCGGAAAAATTTGATGCAGCAGAATGGGCCGATTTATTTCAAAAATCCGGGGCCAAATTTGCTGGCCCTGTTTCTGAACATGCGTACGGCTTTGCCATGTGGGATAGTCAATTAACCGAATGGGATGCAAGTGACATGGGACCAAAAAGAGATATAATGGGTGAACTTGCCAGTGAAATCAGAAAAAAAGGCATGAAATTCATCGCTACATATCACCGACAATGGCTATTGGGCTGGTATCCAACATGGGATACAACAACTGATGCTTCGAATCCAGAATTCGCTGCTTTGTATGGTCCAAAAATGAACAAGGGCGATTTTAAATATCCGCCATCCACGCATGATATTGACAATTGGTTTGAAGGTTATTATCCATTAGCTGATGATGCGTTCAATCAGGAATGGCTTAACAGATTAAAGGAAATTATCAACAACTATGAACCAGATTTGGTTTGGTTTGATAATAAAATGGACGTGATCGGTGCGTCTTATAGAAAAGAGTTTTTATCCTATTACTACAATCACGCACACAAAAATAATAAGGAGGTAGTAGCGACGTATAAATTCTACGATTTTGCGCAAGGCACTGCCGTTTTAGATGTTGAGCGTGCCAGAATGAGTGAAATGAAGGATTTCCCCTGGTTAACAGATGATTCTATTGATTGGAAAGCATGGAGTCATATTAGTGATCCCGATTATAAGAGTGCTAACCGTATTATAGATTTTTTGGTAGATGTTGTCAGTAAAAATGGATGCCTTCTTCTTAATATAACACCAAGAGCTAATGGCGAAATTCCGGAACCCGTGAAAAAACGCTTACTTGATATTGGTGATTGGTTAAATAAGAATGGTGAGGCCATTTATGCTACCCGTCCCTGGAAAATTTATGGTGAAGGACCAGCCAAAGTAGTGGAAGGTCATTTGAGTGAGCGAGAAAATCCGGATAATACTGCTAAAGACATTAGGTTTACCTCAAGGGGAAATATACTATACTGTATTGTATTGGACTGGCCACAGGAACAGTTAATTGTATCAAATCTTAAAAAAGGAAATTCCTTATACGAAAATGAAATAGCATCTATTGAACTTTTGGGCCATCACAAACCTTTAAACTATATGGCTAAGAAAGACGGTCTGTATATCGATTTCCCGGAAGAACAAGTAGGTAAGCATGCCTTTGTGCTCAAAATAACTCCAAAAAACTAATTCATGAAAATCATACTATTTTTCTGCCTACTAATATTTGGTTTAGGCCTAGCCGCCCAGCCTCCTCAACCGCCGGAGGGTTACAAGTGGATCCCCAATGAAAAATTTTCTGATGAATTTGAAGGTCTCAGGATCGACTCAACAAAATGGTACGCCCGCTCCCCATATTGGGTTAACGGCAGACCACCTGCAACTTTCAGAGCCTATTCGGTTTCTCTTAAAGACGGTCAACTCCAAATTCAAAATTCTGTCTTAGTCGGCGACAGTGTTTACAATATCGCTGGTGGAGCTGTTGCATCTGTGGCCAAGGATGCCCATTATGGTTATTATGAGGCCCGAATTAAAGCCTCTGGCTTATCGATGTCTTCCACTTTTTGGATGAAGAACAAACGAATTAAAAATGGTTGTCATCAGGAGCAACAGGAACTCGATATTGTTGAAATTGTTGGTCAGCAAAAAAGAGCAGGAGACTTTAGAACAACTATGAAATCGAATGCGCATTTTATTGATACACCATGTGACGGTCCTGAGAAATATATTTCCAGCCCAGGGGCGGGAGCTAAAATTGAACCTGCGGCCAACGAGGCGTATCACGTTTATGGTTGTTGGTGGGTAGATGCCAAAACACTGCATTTTTATTTGGACGGGAAATTTGTGTATTCTATTAATCCGAGCACAGTAGTTAGAGAGGACCCATTCTATAGGCCTATGTATATGCACCTTGTTACTGAAACTTACAATTGGGAAACCCCGCCAACACCTGACGAACTGGCGGATGATTCAAAAAACACCACTTATTATGATTGGGTAAGATCGTATACCTTGGAGTCGGGGAATTAGAATTTTGGCTATAATTTTATTCCATAAAAAATGGTGAAGTCATTTTAGCCGCAAAACCATAAAGACAAATTAATTATTTTGGTTCAACCATTCTCCCTGCTTCCAATTGGCTCTGAGACGTATATCTGACAACTTTTGGAGTAGCTGTCCCCCTGGCTTGTAATATTTCTTGCTGCCAGATTTTCTGTAACCGAAAATGAATGTCCTTATATTTTTCCTCATTTATTAAATTGGTGATTTCATCAGGGTCATTGTTTAAATTATATAGCTCTTCAAATACAGGTTTTTCACCTGCTAAGGGCGATGCTATGTAATCTCTGTAAACGAGCATATCAGAATCGGTTACCCCGTACATCAATTTATTTTGATTTACACCGAGTTGCCTGGCATATGCTATCTTTTTGATGACAGGAAAATTATCATTCTTGTAATATCGAATATACTTCCATTCCTTATTTTGCACGGATTCTATCCTGGGATTTCCAAAATGTGTAGACCATAAATTCTCAGTGAAAATGTATTTTCTTACTTCTGTGGTATCACCCTTAATCAAATGTGAAAGGTCTTTTCCCTGAAAGGATTCAGGAGATGCTATACCCGCCATGGTAAGCATTGTTGGTGCAATATCAATGCTCTGTACAAGCGCATCAGATTTGAGACCTTTACTGTTCTTTTTTAAGGTTGGATCCATTACAATCAGTGGCACATGTGTGGTTATCTCATAACAAAGCGCTTTACCACCAATACCTTGTTCTCCCATGAATAAACCATGATCTGAGGTAAATATGATCACCGTATTCTTGTTTAGCCCTAATTCTTTTAATTTTTCCCTTAGATTTCCGACTAACCGATCTATACCGGTCATTGATTGAAGCTGCCGAATATAGCGCTCCCTGAGCGCATCAGGAGTATCTACAAAATCATAGCTCGACTGTCGGTTTTCAACTTTAAACAGAGTAGCTGGCAACTTTGGCGTTTCAATATCTTTTTTAGCCACATAGTTCTCGGGTAACGCAATATTTAAATCCCGGTATAGCGTTTTATAGATATCATCGTCAGTTGCTCTTAGTTCCATCGTACTGGTCCCTGCACTGTGCGGCAAATTAAAATTGAGCGATAACATAAATGGCTTGTCTCCTGGCCTGTTCTCTAGAAATTGAATTGCTCCCTCTAATCTTTGGTCGTTAGTACTGAGAAAACTATTTATTCCCTCCTGAATAATCTCCACCTGGGTATCGGAGCTGGCATTTTTGAAAATACTATGGCGCTCTTTAGGGTAGAATGAAAGATGTCCGTGCCCGGCATACCAATAATCAAAACTTTTTTCCATCAAACCACTTTCGTACCCTCCCTGCCCGATTGGTGCATGGTTCTTTCCAATCCAACCTGTATAATATCCGGAATTTTGCATAATTACCGGATAAGATGCTTTCCATGCTTCTTTTGATACACTGGTCCCCGAATTAAAGTTAACTCCGTGCTTGCGTTCAAACTGACTCAGTAATATAGACACCCTGCTAGGAGTACAAATGGCACTTGTAATGTGGGCATTTGTAAATAGCACCCCATCTTCTGCCAGTTGGTCCAGATTAGGAGTTTTTACAATTTCATTGCCGGTGCAACCCATATAACCATAGGATTGGTCGTCCGTTAAAATAAAAATGACATTCGGACGATTTTGTGCATATCCATTCAGCGTGTATAACACTGTGATCAAAATGAAGAAGATTCTTTTATTCACTTATAAAATTTAAGAGGATTATGATTTCTTACTATTAAAGTATATCAAACTGTCTTTAATATGTTCCTGCCAGTATGGCCATTCATGTGCTCCGGAAAACTCTTCATAAATATGTTCAATATTATCAGTTTTTAGCTGCTCATGAAGTCTGCGGTTTTCCTTAATAAGTACATCCTCCGTACCACAGTCGAATCTAAGTCCGGGTAATTTGTCACTGTGCTCATGTACAATTTGATAAATTGATCTTTCATTTTTGTTGGTTTGATGATAAACTTCCGGAGGTTCCTCTACAAACAAAGGCATTTGCTCAATGCTGGTTATTGAAGAATGCGCAGAGACAGCTGTAAATTTATCTGAATATTTTATTCCCAGTCGAAGTGCTCCAAATCCCCCCATTGATAATCCTCCAATAAACATTAATGACTGCTCACTGAGATGATTGATATTTTCAACAACCGCTTTTGGCACGTCTTCAGCAATCCATTTTTCATAATTCCTGTCGGTATGCGGAACATAGGCAGATCCATCTCCCCAAAGACCGTCAGAAGGCATTGCAATTACCATCGGATCAATAATTCCTTTTTGCATCAATTCCCAGGCAGTAATATGCACCCCCCCTTTTAGCGACCAGGCCCACGAACTTCCATATACACCATGGAGCAGAATAACCAGGGGGATGTTTTCCAGGTTGGCCAGTGGAGGTACAAAAACACAAATATCGCCTCTCCCTTTCAGATGCTTACTCTTTACAGTAATGAATCTGAGGTGATTACTTTCAAACTCAGGTAACGATATTTCAGTTGTTCTAAACATCTGTCTTATGTATCAAAAACAATGACTCCTTTGGCATTTTTACCGGAAAGCATATCGTCAAAAGCCTTGTCCAATTCATCGAGTTCGTATTTTCTGCTTATCATCTCCTCCAGCAATAATGAGCCGGATTCATAATGATCCACAATCTTTGGGAAATCCTTTTGAGGATTACATCCGCCATACAAAGGATTGATATACACCTTGTCCCATTCAAAAAGATTCATGTCCACAGTTATTTCCTGCTCTATACCACTTACCTGCACTGCGGTTCCGGCGTTTCTTACCATAGCCAAAGGAGCTACTCCAAGTTCGGGAACAGCAGTACATTCAAAAGCATAATCTGCTCCCCTGCCCTCGGTCATTTTTTTTACAGTTTTGGCCGCTTCCAGTAGCCCTTTATCATTTCTATTGGCCTTAATAATATGGGTAGCTCCAAACTTCTTAGCCATGCCCAGGCGACCTTCATTTATATCGACAGCAATGATTTTGCCGGCCCTGGCAATTTTCGCGCCCTGAATTACACTTAGGCCTACTCCTCCGCTTCCTAAAATAACCACAGAACTCCCGGCCAGTACTTTTGCAGAATTTACAACAGAACCATAACCAGTCATCACCCCGCAACTGATTATACTGGCCGCTGCAAAGGACATTTCAGTGGACGGATTTTTAACTACTGCCGAGGCCTTTACCAGGCAATACTCCGATAAGGTCCCCAGATTAAATGAACGTTCAATTGGCTTTCCATTATAAATTGTTCCTTTGAGATGCGCATGCCCCTGATTATATCCGTTACTACCAGCTACCACAGGGGAATTTACCTCACATATATGCTCATTGCCTCTTGTACATTGGTAGCATTTACCACATGGGGTAGCCCAATTCAAAATGACACAATCCCCGACAGATAAATTTGATACCTGAGAGCCTACAGCCTCAACTATTCCGGAGCCTTCGTGTCCCATCACTATGGGTTTGCCCCAATTAAGTGAGTCATAATCCGTATGGCATAGACCGGCAGCCTTTATTTTTACCAATACCTCATCAGATTCCGGGGCGCTAAGTATTACCTGGTCAATTATGAAATTACCGTTACCGGTTGCAATCGCACTTCTGGATCGAATTTTCATTTTCTGTTCTTGTTGTTCCGGGTGTTTCTTTTCAGAACCAAATTATACTTTAAAAATACGTTATGTTATTCTACCAAAATATTGGGAAGCTTCAATTCTTCTGTAGGTGCTGCGAGCTTTTTTTTATCCACCCTTTGATTTCCCTTTAAGATTTTTGTACCATATACATAGGCTTTGGTATTATTTACCGCATCTACAGCCAGTAATTCTTCCTTTTTAAAATACCAAATAGAAAAACTATTTAGATTTCCCTCTTCCTTTCGTACCAGGGCCTGATCATAGCCATCGGAAAGGCCAACCATCTGAAGCTTAATATCGTATTGATCTGACCAAAACCAGGGAATGGCGTCATAAACTATTTGCTTTCCACATATTGCAGCCGCAGCAACCTTTGCCTGGTCAACTGCATTTTGGACAGATTCCAGACGTATAAAACGGTTGTAATGCGGATTGTGATGAAAAGTACAATCACCTATTGCATAGACATCCTCCATGTTTGTTTTACATTGAGCGTCTACGATAACACCATTTTCAACATTAATACCAGACGCAGCGGCCAGCTCCTGATTTACATGAATGCCAACACCAATGATTACTAAATCTGCACGGTAAACAGAACCATCTGAGCATTTGAGTTCGTTCTTTTCATTTTGCCACTTAATTTCGATTACATTTTTAGATGTAAGCACAGCCACTCCATGCTGCTCATGAAGATCCGCAAAAAATGCGGACATTTCAGCGGCTGTTACTCTTGCCAAAATACGTTCTTCCCGTTCCAGAACTGTAACTTCAGCACCCAACTTGTTTAAGGAAGCCGCCGTTTCAAGACCAATATATCCACCGCCAATGATGGCTACCTGCTTATTTTTAGAGGCAGCAAGCGAATTGCGAATTGCAGCAACATCTGCCGCAGTCCTTAAAGGAAATAGTTTTTTGGCAGCTTCGATCCCGGCAATCTTTGGGATTATCGGACGAGCTCCGGTGGCAATTACTAATTTGTCATAATTTCGTATGCTTCCATCCTCCAGTGTAATACTCTTGTCCTTACAATTGATTCCTCTCACAGAAAGCCCCAGAAATAAGCTGATATCTTCTTTTTTATAACTTTCCCGGGGTTTTAAGACAATTTTATCGATTTGTTCTTCGCCTGATAGGTACGTTTTGGAGAGTGGAGGTCTATGATATGGTAATTCGGAATCAGCATCAATTAGTATTATTTCTCCTTGCCATCCTTCCCTGCGTAAAGCAAATGCAAAATTTACTCCGGCATGGCTGGCACCAATGACAATGCAAACCTTTTTATTCATATTTGCGTCTGACATAAATTGGTTTATACCTTTAATTTGCAACTCTCAATACCAGCCCATCAAGAGCTTCACTTATTTCTATCTGACAACCTAAGCGACTAAATTCATTTGCATTGTCGTCTAATTCCAACATATCTTTTTCAATTTCACTGGCTTCCCCAATCAATTTCATGTCCTGCGGTTCAAGATGCACATGACAGGTGGCGCAGGAACAAACGCCACCACAGTCCCCATCTATGCCCCTGACGCCATTATCTACTGCCAGGGTCATCACAGAACCCGAAGTAGCTGCAACTTTTATAGTTTCATTGTCTCTTGTAATAAATGTGATTTCTGCCATAATAAGATTTTAATTTAATCTATTGAATTTTACGTTGATACTATCGAACCCCACTTTACGCCGGAATTGGTCCAGGTTTTCTATATTCTCCTTATACTCCTGAATCTCTATGGACCCAACTTTGGCAGCAAGTGTATTCAGTAGTATTTTGAGAATTTGACGGGCATGTGTTGCGCCCAGGCAATTATGATGGCTGAAACCAAAGCCCACATGAGGATTTATTTTGCGGTCAAGGACAATCTCATCGGGGTTCTCAAAAACTAAGGCATCCCTGTTGGCCGAAGCCCAACACAATGAAATTCGGCTATCTGCTTTAATTGCGTGTTCGCATATTTGAGTGTCTTCTGTTACCACTCTGCCCATTTGTGTCAAAGGCGAAAAATAGCGAATAAATTCTTCAACAGCTTTTCCTGTGATTTCAGGTTCATTTCTAAACCTTTCCAAAGCTTCGGGATGCTCCGCTAAATATGCTATCGAATTGGTAACCGCATTGATCACCGTATCACGGCCCCCTGCAAAGGTTAATACCAATACTCCCTTGACTTCTTCTTTGGTTAGTTTTCTGCCATTAACCTCGGAAGACAATAGTACAGAATACATATCCTCTCCAGGATGCTCTAATGCAATTTCAATTTGTTCATCAATATAGTCATAGAGAATATTTGCCTTATCACCATCTAACGCTTCCCCTTCGCTTCTAAAAACATGGGTTCCCCAAGAAATCCAGGTCTCAGCATTTGTATAAGGGGTATTTAGTAAAAGCGTCAGGGCCCTGGATTGCAATGGAAGTGCAAATTCATTAACAACTTCAACACTATCATTTTCCAATGCCCGATCTACAATTGCCGATATTTGCAAAGTCAATTTCTCCTGATAATCTGCCTCAAGGGGGCGTTTAAACCATGGGGTAACTATCTCCCTATATAAGCCGTGAATAGGGGGGTCTAGCTCAAAGGGGATTTGACGTGTCTTACGTATGTTAACTTCGGAAGGCACTACTATTCGACCAGGAACTGCAGCTGAGGTAAAAGTTTTATAATTATGGGCACACTTACGAACATCTTTATGTCGTAAAACCATTTTTACCGGATCATCCTGATCATTCATCTCCCCATACCCTTTTTCAATACGGGCCTTTTCGAACGAATCATTAAATGCACTTTTTTCCATTTTTATTTCTAAATATTATAAGACAAGTTGTCGAATTTCAATCGACCCTGCAAAAATTGCTTTTAAAAATTGAGTTTTGATAGCCTTTTTTAACCATTATATACACTATTCTGTAAAAATTTGACAATTTTTTGTATAATAGGGTTAAAATAGACTATCAATCAAAATTATAAGATAAAGTAAATAATCCTGAACCATTTATAGATTGATAGGTAATAATTGCTATTTGAATATTTCGATCACCAGTTATGAAACCAATATTAGAACCAATTTTACTCGGGCAGCAAAGAACTATCATTGGTTTTCGCTATGAGAAAAAAAATTTTGAAATGCCCTGGCACTTTCACCCACAGCACGAGTTAACCTATATTGAAGAAAGTACAGGAACAAAATTTATAGGAGATTTTGTAGGCACTTATGTACCGGGTGAACTGGTATTGCTTAGGTCAAATCTACCGCATTGCTGGAAAAATCAGGTTCAACACATAGGCAGATCTAAATCGGTGGTGGTGCAATGGAATATAGGTGTATTTCCAAAAGTACCAGAATTGACATCTGTTTATGAGCTGCTTAAAACAGCTTCCAGAGGTATCATTTTTGATAAAGCCGAGATTGCGCCTTTGGTAACTAAGTTTAAGATGCTTCCTCAAATGGACGGCCATGACCTGTATGTAGAATTATTGAAATTGCTTGTAAGTCTGTCTGATTGTAAATACAGAACTTTGTCGAAAGTCAGTTTCACTGAAGATATCCCAACCGAATTCAGCGGCAGGATGACCAAAATTCACGATTATGTAGCGGCTCATTATAATAGGAAGATATACTTAAAAGAGCTTGCGACACTTAGCAGTATGTCAGAACAGTCCTTTTCAAGATTTTTCACGAATATGATGGGGCGTCCTTTTTTTAGTTTTTTAAATGAGTATCGAATAAATGTGGCTGCACGTATGTTGTTGGATTCTGATGATTCTGTTTCTCAGATAGGATATGCATCGGGCTATGAATCCCTTCCTTTCTTTTATAGGCAATTCAATAAATTTATGGGCTGCACCCCCCTCGCATATAAAAGAAAATACATCAAAACTTATTGAGAACAACCATCCCGACAATAGGAAAAATTGTCAAATAATCATCTAAAACCTTACAATAACCATTTGTTGTACTTATTTGCACATTCGTTGTTTTTTATTCCTTTTTAAAGTGGGATTTTAGCAACTCCTTAACCCGCAACATAATGAAATTTAGAAATCAATTAAGCTTACTTATTATTATCACCTGCATTTTATCTGCCTGTAAGACCGATAAAAAAGATGAAAACAATCTGGTAGTAAACGCTGTTCCAAAATATGAAGCCAATTGGGAATCGATCGAAAAGCACTATAAGGACCCCGAATGGTTCAACCAACAGAAGTTCGGGATATTCATTCATTGGGGGGTGTATTCTGTACCCGCCTATGGTTCCGAATGGTATCCTCGTAGGATGTATATGGATACTGCCACCTTTACGGCACAGTTGAATTTACAGAAAACAGGACCTAATGATACTTATTTACATCATAAATCTAAATGGGGAGATCAAAAGGAGTTTGGATACAAAGATTTCATTCCCATGTTCAAGGCTGAAAAATTTGATCCCAGAGAATGGATAGACCTCTTCAAAAATGCGGGGGCAAGATATGTGATTCCGGTAGCGGACCACCACGATGGTTTTGCAATGTACAAATCGAATACCTCCAAATGGAATGCCGTAAATATGGGACCAAAGCGTGATGTCCTTGGAGAACTTTTTGCTGAAGGTCGTAAACAGGGATTAATAATGGGGGCCTCTTCTCATTACGCCTTCAATTGGTCTTTTTACAATAAGAAGGATCATTTTGATACCGTAGATCCTGAATTTTCGGACCTTTATTCTCCGAAAGGAAAGGATGTTACCGAACCGGTATCAGAAGAATTCAAGGAAAAATGGTGGAATAGAACTGTAGATCTGATTGATAACTATCAGCCGGATATCTTATGGTTCGATTTTTATTTAGATATTCCGGACTACGCAGAATACAGACCCAAGATTGCTGCTTATTACTACAATAAGGGTATAGAATGGGGTAAAGAGGTTGTTTTGCAGGACAAAAATTTTGATCATAATGCCTTTCCTGAAGGCACAGTAATATATGATCTTGAACGAGGCAAACTTCCGGGGATAAGAAAACTACCCTGGCAGACAGATACGTCAATTGGAAAAAATTCCTGGTGCTATGTTACCAATTGGGAATCTAAAACGGCCAACCAATTGATTGACGACTTAGTGGATATTGTATCGAAAAATGGAAATCTCTTGCTCAATGTCGGACCTAAAGCCGATGGTACAATTCCTGATGATCAAAAAGAAATACTCCTGCAAATTGGCGAGTGGTTAAAGGTAAATGGAGAAGCCATTTACGATACCAAATATTGGAACACTTTTGGTGAAGGACCTACCGAGGTAAAGAAAGGGCACCACTCAGAAGGTCAGAACAAAGAATTTACCGGACAGGATATTCGATTTACCAGGAAGGGAGATAAACTCTATGCCATCATGATGGCATGGCCGGAAAATGGCCAGGTTGGAATCGAATCATTGGGTAAATCAAAGGAATTTGGCAAAGATTTGACAATAAAAAATGTTCGTTTATTAGGCGAGGACCAGCAAATTTCTTTTGAGCATACAAATGAAAATTTATCAATTAAGGGTTTAGGTGAAAAGAAAGGCAATTTTGCTCATGTTCTGGAAATAAGTATATAGTTCTCCCAAGTAGTTAATTAGTTTCTTTAATTAGTTCCAAGGCGCATCATCTTAATTTTGGTGTGCTTTTTTCAAAGTTGTAATTTAGAAGACCAATAATGGCCATAAGTCGCAGTTTAAAAAGGTACCGTAATCAATTTGTTTAAAGGTATCTATGCCACATGGCAGTAGCATCAATAGTAAATGAAGTATTTAGTTTGTGAACAACCCGGTAATTTCCTTCTAAAAGAAAAAGAAGTACCACAGAGGAAGCAGGGTGAAGCCCTTTTAAGAATTAGAAAAGTAGGGATCTGTGGCACTGATCTGCATGCCTATTCAGGAAATCAGGCCTTTTTTACTTATCCACGTATTCTTGGCCATGAGTTGGCCGCAGAGGTAGTTGAAATAGACACCAATGAACAAGGCATCAATTCCGGAGATAGGGTGGTAATTATGCCCTATGTTAATTGCAATAATTGTATCGCATGCAGAAATGGTAAATCCAATTGTTGCACGAGTTTAAAGGTGCTTGGGATTCATACAGACGGAGGAATGCAGGAGATAATCACACTCCCGTCAAAGCTGTTAATTCCGGCTGGTGATCTAACTTATAATGAGATGGCAATTGTTGAACCTCTGGCTATTGGTGCTCACGCAATTCAAAGAGCCGCACTCCAAAAAAAGGAGACTATAGTTGTACTTGGATGCGGTCCTATTGGTATAGGAATTATGAAGCTTGCGCAGATATCGGGGGTAAAAGTTATAGCAATAGACATTAACCAGTCTAGACTGGATTATGCCAAAGAAAAAATAGGTGTAGACTTTACTGTATTGGCCGGTGAAGAAGCCGTTAAAGACGTTAGTGATATAACGAATGGGGATATGGCCACAGCCGTCTTTGATGCTACGGGTCATAAGGGTGCGCTCGAATTTGGAACTAATTATATGGCCCATGGAGGCAGATATATCCTGGTTGGTCTCTCCAAAGGTGACCTGGTATTTAACCACCCCGGAATTCATGCAAAGGAAACAACCATTATGTGTAGTAGAAATGCTACCTTGAAAGACTTTAAATATATCATTGATATATTGGAAAAAAAACTTTTTCCAACGGATTCATTTGTAACACACGAGGTTAATTTTAATGATATGATCACTAATTTTGACAGCTGGCTCGATCCTGCTAACGGTGTAATTAAGGCAACTGTAAACTTTTAAATTATTCAATTCCACTAATCTTATCACAAAAGCTGATTAATGAAAGAACCATATTTAAAATTACATGAGAAGGATAATGTTTTGGTGGCCTTAACCGATTTGCCAATTGGAACAGAAGTAACAATTAATCAGGAAAAATTTTCACTTGTAACCGATGTTCAGGGGAAACATAAATTTCTAACAACCGATCTTAGCGAAGGAGACGAGATTTATATGTATGGCGCTCTTGTAGGAAGAGCTACTGCAAAAATTGCCAAAGGAGAAGTACTAACAACAGTTAATGTAGTTCACGCTTCTGCAAAATATGCTGTTGGTAAAGAAAAAGCACAATGGCAGGCACCAGAGGTTAAACAGTGGCAAAACCGAACCTTCAATGGATATCACAGAGCAGATGGCAGTGTAGGTACTGCAAATTACTGGTTGGTAATACCGATGGTTTTTTGCGAAAATAGAAACGTTGAAGTCATGAAATCGGCTTTGCTAAAAGCTTTGGGTTACCATACAACCACAGATTTTGTAGTAGATACATCAACGCTGGTAGACCAATACAAAAAAGGAGCTACCGAAGCTGAAATTCTGGAATCTGAAATAATCCTTAGTCCGGAAGACATTAAACAAAACAGAATATTTCCGAATGTAGACGGGATTAAGTTTTTAACCCATGATGGAGGTTGTGGCGGTTTTCGCCTGGATTCAGAAACCCTTTGTAATCTATTTGCAGGTTACATCACCAGTCCCAATGTCGCAGGCGTTACCGTACTCAGTTTAGGATGCCAGAACGCTGAAGTGATAACTTTGGAGGAAGGTATAAAGCAAAGAGATCCCAATTTTTCCAAACCCATTTATATCCTTGAACAGCAACAGAGTAAAAGTGAGAGGCATTTTATAGAACAAGCGGTAAAAAAGACATTTTTAGGTCTTATCGAGGCAAATAAAGTAAGTAGGCAGCCTGCTCCATTAAGCCAGTTAGTATTGGGACTGGAATGCGGTGGTTCTGATGGTTTTTCGGGCATCTCGGCCAACCCTGCATTGGGGCATGCCTCAGATTTGATTGTTGCCCTGGGAGGAACTACGATTTTGTCCGAATTTCCCGAATTAAATGGAGTAGAGCAGGAATTGATCAATCGTTGTGCTTCGGAAATCGAAGCATCGAGGTTTGCACAACTCATGGATCGTTATTCTGCCCGGGCAGAGGCATTGGGTTCTGCATTTGCGAATAATCCGTCGCCGGGTAACATCAAAGACGGCCTTATAACAGACGCTATAAAATCTGCGGGTGCTGCCAAAAAAGGGGGTACATCTTTGGTTACAGAAGTACTGGATTATACCGAAAAGACGACAAAAAAAGGATTAAACCTCCTATGTACTCCTGGTAATGACGTTGAGAGTACCACCGGCCTTGCAGGTTCTGGCTGTAATATAATAGCCTTTACCACTGGTCTTGGTACGCCAACTGGGAATCCTATTTCACCTGTAATAAAAATGAGCAGCAACAACGCCTTAAGTGAGCGTATGAAAGATATCATAGATTTCAATACGGGAGACATAATTACAGGGGAGGCCAGTATTGAAAGTAAAGGCGAAGAACTATTGGAATATATCATTCAGGTGGCAAGCGGCGATGCAATTCCTGCTGCCGTCAGACTTGGTCAGGACGACTTTATTCCCTGGAAACGCGGTATGTCTCTTTAAACGAAAAAGGGCCGATTAATAATACTATTTTGTCATCACTAATATCCTTTTAATAATGCAAATAGACGCACATCAGCATTTTTGGAATTACAATAAAGAGAAGCATTCCTGGATAGATGATAATATGGCTATTATCAGAAAAGACTTTTTACCTTCAGATCTTAAAAAAGTCTTTGATGAAAATGATATAGATGGTTGTGTCGCCGTACAGGCAGATCAAACTTTGGATGAAACTAATTTTCTCCTGGAACTTTCACTTAAAAATGAGTTTATAAAGGGGGTTGTCGGTTGGGTAGATTTAAGAGATAAAGCCATAGATGATACTTTGGAAAAATATCATTCTCTAAATAAAATTAAGGGATGGAGACATGTAGTGCAGGGAGAGGCTGATCACAACTTTTTATTACGCCCGGATTTTTTAAGAGGAATCTCTTACCTGGAAAAATATGATTACACTTATGACATTCTTATTTTTCCACATCAATTAGGCGCTACGCTCGAATTTGTAAGGCAGTTTCCACATCAGAAATTTGTTATTGACCATATTGCAAAACCCTATATTAAGGATGGTTTTTATGATGGCTGGGGTATTTTAATGAAGGAAATTGCAAAACATCAAAACGTTTTTTGCAAAATGTCCGGAATGATAACCGAAGCGGATTACCAAAAATGGACTGCAGATCAGATCAATCCATATATGGAGCTGGTACTAAACACTTTTGGAACTGAAAGGGTTATGTATGGCTCGGATTGGCCGGTATGCCTTGTTGCGGGCAACTATAAACAGGTAAAAGGACTGCTAACTAAGTTTATTGCAAAACTCAGTCCAGCTGAACAAAATGCAATCATGGGTTTGAATGCAATTGAGTTTTATAATCTATAATTAAAGAAGATGGATTTAGAATTAAAGGGAAAGGTTGTTACTATAACTGGCGCCGCCGGTAAAGAAGGTAGTATTGGGGAAACCATATTGAGAGCTTTAGCCAGAGAGGGGGCTATCCCGGCTGTAATCGACAGAAACGATCGGGGCCATGATTATATAGCAAAAATACAGGAAAAGGGGATCGATGGGATATTTTGCAAGACCGATGTTACCGACCCAAAACAAATAGAGCTGGCAATTAATACCATAGCTGAAAAATATGGCAAAATTGATGTGGTCCTCAATAATGTTGGGGTAAATGACGGTGTAGGTCTGGATGCTTCTTATGAGGAGTTTATGGATTCCCTAAAATTAAACATGGTAAGTTATTTTCTGGCAGTAAAACATGCCTTACCATGGTTAAAAAAATCCGGTGGAAATATCCTTAATATTGGTTCCAAAGTAGCTTTAACCGGCCAGGGAAGAACCTCCGGATACGCCGCCGCAAAGGGTGGAGTTTTGGGGTTGACGCGTGAATGGGCAGTGGATCTTATCCCATATGGCATCAGATCTAATGCTATTATTATTGCCGAGAGCTGGACACCTTCTTACGACACCTGGATTAAAACCCTACCCAATGGCAAAGAGAAACTTCAATCAATAGTAAAGAAAATTCCTTTGGAGAATCGCATGACCAGCACAGACGAAATTGCCGATGTTTGCTTGTTTACAATTTCCAAAAGATCATCTCATACTACCGGTCAGTTTATTTTTGTCGACGGGGGATATGTGCATTTAGATCGCTCTTTACTAACCGAAGGATAGTTCCAAACGAATAAATAACAAACCATGACCAAAAACCAAAACCTTCCTGTAGTATCCAAAGCTGTACTTATCCCATTTATCTTAATCACCTCATTATTTGCTTTGTGGGGCCTTGCAAATGATATGACCAACCCTATGGTGAGAGGGTTTCAGAAGGTATTGGAATTAAGCAATACCCAGGCATCTTTAGTACAACTGGCATTTTATGGCGGTTATTTCACCATGGCTATTCCTGCAGCTCTCTTTGTAAACAAGTTCTCATACAAAAAAGGGATCTTGCTGGGTCTTGGATTGTATGCGGCAGGGGCGCTCTTGTTTTATCCTGCTGCGGCAAATGAAAGTTATGGTTTCTTTTTAACAGCTCTCTATATCCTGACGTTTGGTCTTGCTTTTTTAGAAACAACTTCCAATCCGTACATTCTTTCCATGGGGGCAGAGGAAACAGCCACACAACGTCTAAATTTTGCCCAAATGTTTAATCCAGTAGGATCTATTACAGGCCTGCTTATCGCTCAGAGCTTTATATTGGGGTCACTACAGTCCGATGACACCTCAGCAGATGGTACGCCAATATATGATACGCTGACCGAAAGTGCTAAAGCGGTTATTCGGACTTCTGATCTTGAAATAATTCGCAACCCCTACGTGATTTTAGGGATTGTGGTGCTGGTTTTCTTTGTTTTGATAAGTCTTGTTAAAATGCCCCAGAATAAGCATCAGGAAGCAAAGGTAAATTTCTCCGACTCTGTCAGAAGACTTTGGAAACAACCAAAATTTGCATTCGGCGTGGTTGCGCAGGCATTCTATGTGGGGGCGCAAATTATGTGCTGGACCTACGTTTACCAATACGCTGAAACTTTGGGTATAGGACCTCAAACTGCAGTTTGGTACGGTTTGGCAGGTTACGTCGTTTTTCTGACCGGCAGGACCGTCGGTACCGCTTTGATGACTAAAATAGATTCTGGAAAATTACTAATGTTGTTTGGTTATGGAGGGATGCTAACCCTTATAGGGGCCATTTTTCTTCCGGGGATGTCTGGCATCTATTCATTGATCGCTACTTCATTATTTATGTCGATCATGTTCCCGACAATTTATGGAATTGCCCTTGAAGGCCAGGGGGAAGACGCAAAATTTGGCGCAGCCTTTCTGGTAATGGCTATCGTTGGTGGGGCGCTATTACCTTATTTACAGGGATATATGCTCGATTTTGGCGGAGTTGGTTACGAAGACGTAAGCTTCCTTGGAGTCTCTGAGATGCGTTTCTCATTTGTACTTTCCTTTATCTGTCTTTTGGTGGTTGCTTTATATGGCAGAAGGGTATACCGGCTGTATCATAAAAAGTAAGCGTTCACACCTTGGCGCAAAAAGTTCTTTCGTTTTGCAGTGCAAATCTAAGGCTTAGGAACTGCCATATTCGCCCGCCAGCCTTTTTGAAGCTGGGCAGTAAGCTCGGCCACCAGTTCTTCGTTATTTTCCGCGATATTTTCGGTTTCTTTAGGATCAGTATTATGATCATAAAGCTCGACATAAATTGGCTTCGCTTTTGGATTATTTCGTTCTTTCCACGCAACAAAGCGATAGCGTTCCGTACGCATCGAATAACCCATTAATTCATTCTCAAAAAATTGGCGATCCCATTTGTCTTTTTGTTGTTCAATAATACGACCTTCTACCTCTTCGATCAGCGGTCCAAAGTAAGTCTCACGCATTTCTTTAGTAAGTGGGTTTGCTGCCCATTCCCTAAGCGCCGGGCTCGGGAATTGGCTAAAGGCTGCTTTTTTCCAGGGCTGCGCAGGGTTTTCGAGTAATGGCGCAAAACTGTTTCCTTCCAAATGAGTCGGTGCGGTGAGTCCGGCCAGTTCAACCAGGGTTGGGTACATATCTATAAGCTCAACTAAAGCATCGGTACTTTTTCCCCTACTCCCATCTGGCATATCGGGTGTCCAGATCATCATGGGTACCCGGGTTGCAATTTCATAGTTGGTTGCCTTGCCCCAGATGCCCATATCGCCCAGATGCCAGCCGTGATCGCTCCAAACAATTATGATAGTATTGTCCCGAATACCGGATGCCTCCAGAGCCGCTATCATTTTACCTATCTGGGCATCCACATAACTTACACTTGCCAGATAAGCATGCTTAAGCGTTCTGGCCAGATCGCCTTCAATTGGTCCGTTCTTTGGTATGCCATGCCTGACCCTTAATTCAAAGGAGGCATGTAAACCCATTGAAGCCCCGTTATTTGGTGCTTGTGTATGTTCAGCCATCGGAATCTTTTCCCTGTCGTATAAATCCCAATACTTTTTTGGTGAATTCCAATCCAGATGAGGTAAACGAAATCCCAGTCCAAGAAAGAACGGCTTATCATTTTTCTCAACCATATCTTTCATAGTTGCAATAGCCAGCTCTGTATGGTACCCATCTATATAAGCGTGGTCGGGAACATCCGCACTTTCATATGCAGGACCCCGCCCCAGGGCATAATGGCCCACACTGTTGTATTTTGCTCTTATTTCTGCCTGATTCTTCTCATAGATCTCCTGGTTCTCCTTAAGTGCATACGCTCCGGGATAATCAGGTTTCTCGTATTGGACTTTCCCGGTAGCGGGTTGACGGCTCCAGGAAAGGGCGGAATCAGTGAATTTACCATGATAAATTTTTCCGGCATAAACGGTCTCATAACCATTGGCCCTAAAATGCTGTGGCAATGTAATTATATCCGGATTGGCATCTCTGAAATAGGTGTAATTTTCAACTACTCCAATAGTCTCCGGTCTGGCGCCTGTCATCAGGCTCGCTCTGGACGGACTGCATATAGCCTGTTGACAATAGGCATTTTCGAACAAAAGCCCATCCCCGGCCAGCTTATCCAAATTTGGGGTTATGGCAATTTCAGAACCGTATGCTCCCAATTCTGGCCGAAGGTCGTCTACCGCAATAAAAAGGATGTTCGGTTTTTGTTTGACAGTAGTTTCCCCGCCATTTTCTTCCCTGCATCCTAAAGTGGTAATAAATAAACCGAGTAATAGAAATTTAATTCTCATACAAATTCTTATTTAATAGGAGTGATAGTAATATCATCAATAAAGAAGCGCGCGGCTTTTTTCTCAGGAACGTCTTCTTTTAAGACTACAATGCTAAATTGGTCATTGGAACCGGAGGCAGATTCCTTCGAAATCTCCTGCTTTATCGTAACCCATTGCCGCCTTTCCAAACCGCTTAAATCAATCGGTATTTCCAATTTGGGATGCTCAAAGGACAGATATAACTTTTTTACGGCCCTGCCCTGATCAAGCCAAACCTTTAATGAAAGGGAATAATTTCCCTCAGGAATCTTCACAGCCCCTTCCGGAGATAATGCAACAACCTTATCGGTTTCCAACTTTTCATTTTTCCCGAAACCTGAAAATTTCAGACTATTTACTCCGGAAGCATAATCGCCTTCTACGATGGAAAAGTACTTTCCGGAAAGACTATCGATTTCCCAAAATTTTTGATATTCGTTAGGAACCGAACTTTCAGGAACCATCTTCAGTGGTCTTTCCATATCCTCGAACAAAATTGGTCCTTCAAATCCATAAAACTGAGGTGCTAAGAGATTATCCCTTGGCTTTTGCCAAACACGAACATATTCGATCTCAAAATCTACCGGAAGTTCCTCCTCATGAGGCATCCCTAGCCAAAAGAATATTTCGGAATCGAGCCAAATTTCCATGGGATTGTTGAGCACCCAATCCAAACCAACATCGTCCTGGGTAAAGTGATGCACCAATTTTCCATCGATATACAGGCTTAAATAGTCTTCCCCCCAATCGGCTCCGTAAACATGAAACTCATCGGCAACACGATAGGGTAAATATTCCACATGCTGAAATACGTTGGTAGGTCGTTCCGCTGGCGGACTCCAGTCATGTGCTGTTGCCAACGAACTTGTGGCGGTAATTTTCTCTCCTTTTTTTGGGTTACCCATCTGCTCAAAAACATCGAGTTCCTGTTCATAACCAATCCCCCAAAATGCCCCGGTGATTGCGGCATTACCGACCCTTGATCTGACCTCCATATAACCATTTAAAAAACGCTTCTTACTGATGACAGCTGCCGTGGTCACTGGCATTGGTTTATCTTTGTATTCGCCGTATTTGGAAGTCCCCATTGCGCCATCGGTATAGGATTCCTGAATAAATTCATAGTCAGGTTCCCAGGCCGTCCTCAGTTTGAGTTTGCCATCTTCTACCCTAACGTTGTGCGGAACAAACTGTGAAGGAGCCCGGCCCTTCCAAATGTAATACTTCCCATTTTCACCTTCTACAAACCATTTATTGCGGTCTAGTTCTCCTGCCTCGAACTCATCACTCACCTCCTTATTCAGCACCCAACCTTCCATATTTTGAGGGTCCGAGGCGGGATAGTGTTTATCTTCCTGTGCAAAACTGAAATAAGTTAAAAAAAATAAGCAGCAGTAAATAATGAAATGTTTCATGATTATTTCTTTCTTGGAGATAAGGCCAATTGTACTTCTTCAATGGTCATGTTCTTGGTTTCCTTCAAATATTTGAAAAGAATAATTAAGCCAATAGCCACAGTTATTGCATAAAATAACAAGGTTGAACTTATTCCCAGATTCTCTAATTGCCAGGGGAAAAATGTTTGTATCAAAGAGCTGGTTATACTAGTGACCAGAGTAAAAAACGGTATGGCAATACCCCGATTCGATATAGGGAATATCTCCGAGAACAATACCCACATTACAGGTCCGATTGTAGACTGAAACGCGGCAATAAAACTCAAAATACCTATTAAGATCAAAATTCCATTGATATTGGCTGCTTTCTGTAATAAGGTGCTGGCATGCGTTTTCGAATCCTGTGCTCCAAGCGCCCCGGCCAGTGCTTTTTTGAATGCAATATCACTTTCATAGGAATTCCCTACTAACACATTTAGCCTTTCCGCGTCTTGTATTACGGTCAGTTCGGCAACACTTTCTTTTGAAATAGAATAGCTTGCCGTTTTAAAACCATAAAAACAAATGCCTAAACTGATGATAATCCAAACCATACCACCAATAATCATGGGCCTTCTTCCTATTTTATCTACAAGCAGTAAGCCGAAAATTGTAAAAACCACACTGATTACACCAATCCAAATAGCCTGTGCAAAAGCCGCATCGGTACCCATTCCTAACTGTTCAAATACCGTTGGCGCGTAGAATAATATTGCGTTGATTCCAGTTGTCTGTTGTGCGATTGCCAGCGTCATAGCGATAATAAATGTTATGCGCATTGGCCTGCTAAAAATTTCTTTCAGTTGTGCCCAGGTAGAATGGTCTGATCCTCCGGCTTTCATGGTTTCTGTCATTTCAGAAATCTGGGTGATCACCTCGTTTTCGGGAATCAACTTTCGCAATGTATTCTTCGCTTCTTCTATTCTGCCTTGAAAAACCAGCCAGGCCGGACTTCTCGGAATACGGAATAACAATGCGAACCAGATTAATGCAAACAGTACTTCAGAACCCAGCATCCAACGCCAGGTATTTGTGTCAATACCTAAGGCAATTACCCATTCCGCATCAGAACTTGCCAAACTTTGAATGAGATAATTCAAAAAATAGGCCGCCGATAATCCAACTACGATGTTGATTTGAATCATTGTGACCAATTTTCCCCTCCATTTAGGAGGAGCAATCTCACCGATATACATCGAGGCCATGGAAATGGAACTAAACGCCAGTCCACCTAAAAAACGAGCCGCAACCAGCGTCCAATAATTGGGTGCCAGAGCTGAGCCAATAGCGGAAAGCAAATAAAAAGCTGCCGAGATTTGAAGCGCCCTTTTTCTGCCGATTTTATTAACAGCATAACCGACAAATATCAATGCCAATAAAACACCCCATGCCGGTGCACTAACCGCGGTACCCAGTTCCAAATCTGATAAGCCAAACTCTTCTGTAATGAAGTTTACAGTACCAGAAATCAAGGCGGCATCAATACCGAAGACAAAGCCACCCATGGCTACAATAGTTGCGTAGGTATACGCATTTTTTTTAAAGTTGGCCATGTATCTTATTTGTTTAGTTGGTTGTATTTTTGATTTTAGCAAGATCTAATTCCAGATGATCGGTAAAAAAACAGACATCTCTCCTGGGCCTCTATTACTCCAGGCGTAATACGGAATTAACTTTGTATGGTAACTTTCAAATTTAGGTGCCTTTATTGCGTTATACATTCCTTCCGATCTGTCCTTTCTGATGAGTAGTTCTCCCTCCAATGCTACCAGGCCTCCCAGAAAACCAGCGTCATAATTAGGTTTAAATTCCTTTTCCGATGTTATGTAAGCGTCCACTATATTTGTTGCTGAAGGCAAATCCGCTGATTCGATACAATAGACTATGGGGCCTCTTTTAATCGCAACCTGGTTGCGAACCTCCTCTATCCTTGGATGTCCTTCGACAAATTTTACTTCCAGAGGAATATTCAGGGAAATAGTATCTCCGGCCGCCCAACTCCGCTCTATCCTTGCAAAATTCCCTGGTATAACTCCATCAACTTCCTTTCCATTAACACTAATTTTACTTCCTGCCGCCCACTCAGGAATTCTTAAGAGCATCTCAAAGGGTTCAGATTTACTTTCCTCGATTGTAATATTGACCTCCCCATCCCAGGGATAATTACTTCTTTGAGAAAGCCTGATTGCCGAACCATCCAACAAAGTTGTTTCCAGTTTGTTTCCCCCGTATAAATTCACTGCAATTCCGTTTTCTGATTTGCTGTATGCCCATCCCGGGGATTTAGCAATGGTTCTGACCAGGTTCGGCGGACAGCAAAAACACTTTAAATAGGGTTGTCTTTCGGGAAACTCAACATTCATTTTTTCATAATCCAATGCGCCGTTTATTTTTCTCAGGGGATTTGAATAATAATAATGCCTGCCTTCAAGACTAATTCCAGAAAGTCCGCTATTGTGCAAGACCAATTCCATGATATCCCCATGTTTGGAATCCCCACTTAAAGTTAGCATACGGTAATTGAACATAGCATTGCAAATGTTGGCACAGGTCTCATTATAGGCCGTCAAATTCGGCATCATATACTCATCAATAAATCCTTCTTCTATTTTATCCAGGCGTGATGATCTGCCATAATGTGTCTGACCAATGGCGCCGGTTACATACATTTTTTTATTGGTTACGTTATCCCAGAGCCGGTCGAGTGCATCAATAAGTTCATTCTCACCAGTTTCTGCATAAACATCTGCTGCGCCGGCATAGTAATACAATGCCAATACAGCATGACCTACCGCCTCCGTTTCTTCTCTTAGCGGAACCCTTTCCTGTACCATATCTCCTATGGGATAGCCTTTGGTGGTTTCATCATCATCAATCTTATAAGTGCCTCTCAGGTTTATAAACTGTTCTGCCAGTTCGAGATATTTTTTATCCTTTGTAGTACGGTATAGCTCTACCAAACCCATTATCTGTGTCTGATTAAATCCAAATCTTTTTAACTTTTCGGTAATAGGTACAAAGAGGTTGTACAGATAATCTGCATGCTTTATGGCCAGGTCCAAAAAGTTGGTCTTCCCGGTAACCCTATAGTGGATACAGGCGCTGGTTAGCAGATGTCCACTATTGTATAATTCATGATATCTTCGGTTAGAAAACCGATCAATATCATCATCAATTATTATAGGAGTAGACAAGTATCCGTCTTCCTCTTGTGCCTGCCCAATTACTTCAATAATTTCATCCATCTCCTCAAGGATACGCTCGTCCTTGTTAACGGCATATATATACATACTGGCTTCCATCCATTTATAAAAGTCTCCATCGTGCCACCAAAACCCCTGGTGCTCACCTTCTTTTAATCCGGCGGCTATTTTAAAATTGTTATATCCATGGCCAATGTCTCCTTTTAAGAGGGTACCCATATGAGGAATCATAACTTCTTCGGCCTGCTTCCATTTTTCTGCCCAAAATCCTTCTGTCCAATGGCAATCCCCTATGTCAATACTTTTTAATTTCACATGCGGACTGTTGGTATTATTTATAATTCCACGAGCGTTATCTTTAATCATAAGTGTATTTTTTTGTTCTGCCAGAGGACTGTTTCCTTTTTTTGTGTTTTCGGTATTGGTATTACAGCCTATCAACAATGCAATGCTGAAAAAACTTAGTTTTATTGTTCTCATTTCCAAATGCTTAATCTGCTGATTTAATTAGTCTTCCGTCTTGTCCCAATAGGCATCCATACGTTCAATATCCTGTTTTTCATATTGCTTTTTCAGCAACCACCTTGGGCGCTCAAGGGTGGTTTCCCAGGCGAATAGTTCTTTGTACATAGTCCGGTATCGTTCCGGTTCCTGTACCGCTAAATTGTTTAACTCCTTTTCGTCATCAGGCAGATAAAACAGTTCGGCCGGGCGATCCGGAAAGCGTATCAATTTCCAGTCTCCCTTTCTCATTGCGGCACGTGCATCTCTTTTCCAATATAGGATTTCATGAGGGCGTCCTTTAATTGTGCCATTGACATAAGGCAGCAAATCCACACCGTCAATATCTTTTAAAGTACTAGCATCACCGCCTGCAGCAGCAAAAAAAGTTGGAAGTAAATCGAATGTGCTTATGGGGTAATCATATGTAGTGCCGGGTTCTAATTTACCTGGAAATTTCATAATAAAGGGCACCCTTATTCCCCCTTCTAAATGGTTGGATTTTATGCCACTTAGTGGAAAGTTACTGGATCCATTTTTATCACTGGGCCCCCCATTATCATTAGTAAATACTACTAAGGTATTATCTTCAATTCCCAATACTTCAAGTTTGTCGAGTACCTTGCCTACCGATCTGTCCAAAGCCAATGTCATAGCTGCAACTATTTTACGGTTCCCTTCCAACTGAGGAAACTGTGCTAAATCTTCCTCAGTGGCATCCATAGGTGTATGAACGGCATTGAACGAAATAAAAGCAAAAAATGGTTTTTCTGCCCTACTATTTTTTTCGATAAAATTAAGAGCATCATCCGCAAGGGCATCCGTTAGATAGCCATCGTGTTCTTTGAAATTACCAAAACCGCGCTCCAATTTATTTTGCGAATCTTTGGGCTTTTCGGTATATTCAAAATAACTGCGCGCTCCACCCCGAAAACCATAAAATTCATCAAATCCTCTTTTCGTCGGATGAAAATGATCGGCTCCCCCCAAATGCCATTTCCCATAAAAACCAGTGGCATAGCCCTGTTTTTTCAGATAGTCGGCCATCGTAACTTCTTCAACAGGGAGTCCCATTTCATCACCGTCTGCTGCTGACACTTCACTCATAAATGTGGGCACATTATTCTCTTCATAACCAAAGCGGTACTGTGATTTTCCGGTAATTAGTCCGGCCCTGGAAGGACCGCAGGTAGGGTGGGTCACATAAGCCTGAGTAAAACGCATTCCCTGATTGGCGAGCTTATCCAGATTGGGGGTCTTCATTACCGTACTTCCCTGAAATCCGAAATCCGCATAACCGGCGTCATCGGCAAAAAGAAGTACAATATTTGGTTTTTCCTGAGCCTTACATCCGAGTTGGATACAGATAGCTATAAGCAGTAGTATTAATCTCTTCATTTTGCAGTATTCTAAGAATTTTGATAAAATTACTTTTTTTGCTATGGCAGATATTTACAATTTTTATCTGGTTGTAGTCATATTTTACCTTAACCGCATATTTTTTAAGTATAAATAGGTTAATGTTTAATGAAAAAGCAGTAGAATAGGCCCTCAATCCTCCCAGTGAGCATCTATGACTTTCTGAATATGCGGAAAGTTGGCATCTGTTTCGTTAAGATCTTCTCTAAGGCTTAGTAATTGCTGTTTTAATTCTGTAATCGTTTCACTGTAAACCGGATCATTGTAAGCGTTATTCATTTCCTTCGGATCTTTTTTCAGATCATAGAATTCCCATGCTACCGGAGTATGGTTGGTGAAATCATTACCCCAACTATCTTTATTCCAGTTGGCATTTGTAACATCCGTATCTACCCAATATCTGCCGTAAAAGAAAATTAATTTGTAGTCTTTGGTACGAATGCCAAAATGTGCCGGGTTTTGATGTTTGTGGGCCAGGTGCATCCAATACCTGTAATAAGTGGCCTGTTGCCAGCCCTGCGGTTCTTTCCCTGTTTCAAGAATGGTTTTAAAACTCTTCCCCTGCATATATTCCGGTGTGCTGCCGCCTGCCAGTTCTATCATTGTGGGAGCAAAATCGGTATTATTTATAATGGCATCTGTTCGTGTACCTGCCTTGATATTCTTTGGATATCTTACAAAAAATGGCATCCGCATGGATTCGTCATACATCCATCTTTTATCTATATAATCATGTTCCCCAAGCATAAATCCCTGGTCACCTGTATAAACTATAATTGTATTGTCCAGCAATTCTTCTTCTTCCAGATAATCCAGTAACCTCTTAATATTATCGTCTACCCCTTTTACACAGCGCAAATACTTCTTTAAATAGTCCTGATATGTTTTACTCGCATACTCCCTCTCTTCTGAAGACATTTCCCACTTTTGGTATTCCTCTTCTTTAATATCCCTTGCATTTCGATATTTTTTGTAAATCGATGAATCGTTCCAATAAATATTCATCGCCTGATTGCGGATTACGTTTCTGTGAGATACAGAAGATCCAATGATCCTGGTCAAAGAATCGTTTTTCCCCCTTGTTGCCACAGAACCGTTATTAGCATTGTCATATAAACTTTTGGGCTCCGGAATTTCAATGTCAGCTAAATAATCTTCATAACGTGGAGCATATTCAAAATCATCATGAGGTGCCTTAAAATGATGCATCAGGAAAAAAGGTTTGTCAGGGTCTCTTTTGTTTTTCAAATAGTCCAGTGTAATATCCATAATTTTATCAGAAGAATGACCCTCGGTGCTAACGACATTCTGCGGCCATGGATTCTCTCCTCTTACGCGGAACTCAGGATCAAAATATTTTCCCTGTGCGGGTAAAACCTTGTAAAAATCGAAGGCAGCCGGTTCTTCATGTAAATGCCATTTACCTACAATTGCCGTCTGATAACCTAATTTTTTCATCTCCATGGGTAAATATTGTTTATTAGGAGCAATAGCGCCTTCCAGATCCAGAACTCCATTGGTCTGTGCCCGTTGACCAGTAATAATCGCCGCCCTGCTGGGAACGCATATAGAATTATTTACAAAACAATTTTCAAAGATCATCCCTTCGGTCGCCAATTTATCCAGATTGGGTGTAGGGTTTAAACTCGCTAGTCGACTGCCGTAAATTCCAAAGGCCTGGGTGGTATGATCATCAGACATAATGTAGATGATATTTGGTGCATTCTCTTTACTTTCAATTGTCCTTTCACAAGAACCGGCTAACAGGCTAAATCCTATCGCCAGCACGATTACTGCCCTTTTTGTCATAAAAAATATTTATAGTATTATTTAATTTGAATAATTTATACCCGTTCTAATTTTATCGGAGGCGTATGATGCGCATTCCACTGACATACATAAAGGTTTTTGTCTTCATCCACGAAGACGTCATGACCGTGATTAAAAACAGCATTCCTGGCCTGATACATTATCTGTAGCTCTCCGTCAATATATGCCGGGGCTTCTCCCCCGGGATTAGAAACTACCTTGTTTTGGCCATCCATAATAGTAACGAAGCCAGTATCCCTGACATAATCTTTTCCTTCCCTGGTTTGGGACCAACAAACACCGGAGTAAAGGTTCTGATCGTTTAAAACCGGCCGGCAAACGAATGCCCCTGGCAAGGAAATGGTCTTGAGATATTTACCGTCAAGGGTAAAAAATTTAAAGGAGTTTGTCGCTCTCGAAGTTACTATCAAAACCGGATTATCCTTATTGCGGTAATCTACCGCCACCCCATGTGCATTTGCTAAATTGTAATTCTTATCCGCATTATTATGTCCTCCCCATTTCCTAACAAATTCTCCTTTAGGACTAAACTGTAGTATATAATCAGATCCATAACCATCAGCAACATAAATATCTCCGTTGGGACCAATAGCTGTTTCGGTTGGAAGGTATTCCTCTTCGGTTTTATAGACTCCTATAGTATGCGGATCTGGCAACATAAAAAGCAATCTTCCATCTATAGTTGTTTTACTCACCGTCCCGGCCTGTTTGGCCCATTTTCCAGTATTATCCTGAAACCACCCGCAATCCACTATAAATAACATGTCTTCGCCCCCTTCATCATGAAGTGTAAGTCCATGCCCTCCAGGGTAACGGGTACCCCAGTTATCCAGTAGTTTCCCGGATTTATCGAAAACCAGGATATTATTCGCGGTATGATCGCCCAGCATTATAAGCCGTCCTTTACTATCCATTTGCATTTCATGACAATTCAGGATAGGGTTATGTCCGACAGTCATTTTTGCCCAGTCTTTTATTACTTTGTACTTAAAATCTCCATGGCCAATTATATCGTCCTCCACGGCAGGTTTGCCTCTGAGGATGGCAAAAGTTGGCGTAGCTGCCAATGCAACCCCAGCTATTGATGTTTTTTTGATAAAATTTCTTCTATTCCCCATAGATGTTGAATTATTACATTGATCTATTTTTATAATAAGATGAAATTGGATTGGCAACTGAAACCCTAAATTTCTATGCTAACAAGTCCTTTACCACATGTCCGTGTACATCTGTAAGTCTATAGCGCCTACCCTGATGTTTAAATACCAATCTTTCGTGATCAATTCCAAATAAATGCAGGAGGGTGGCATGAAAATCGTGTACATGTATAGGATCTTTAACCACGTTATAGCTAAAGTCATCTGTTTCCCCGTAACAGAATCCCGGTTTAACACCAGCACCTGCCATCCACATAGTGAAAGCTTTCGGATGGTGATCGCGGCCGTAATTATCAGCTGTAAGCTGCCCCTGGGAATATACTGTTCGTCCAAATTCTCCACCCCAGACCACCAGCGTATCTTCTAACATTCCCCTTTGCTTCAAATCTTTTATAAGTGCTGCATTAGCCTGGTCTGTACGCTTACATTGTGCCCGTACACCACTTGGACAATAACTATGCTGATCCCAACCCTGATGGTACAACTGCACAAATTTTACATCCTTTTCCAGGAGTTTCCGCGCCATCAAACAATTTGCAGCATAAGTACCGGGGTCTCTGCTATTCTCCCCATACATATCAAAAATATAATCGGGTTCGTCAGACATATCAGTTACCTGTGGAACCGATGTTTGCATTCTAAACGCCATTTCGTATTGGGTCATTCTGGCGTTGATCTCCGGATCGCCGTAAGCGTCGTGCTGTAGTGCATTCAATTTCCCCAGGTAGTCTAACATTTTACGGCGATCGCTACCGTCATAATTTTCAGGATCACTGAGATACAAAACAGGATCTTTCCCAGATCTGAATTGCACTCCCTGATGTTCTGTGGGCAAGAATCCGTTCCCCCACAATCGGGAATATAGGGGTTGTCCGCCCATATTTTTTGTAATCAGTGTTATAAAGGTCGGGAGGTTATCATTATCCGAACCCAGGCCATAGCTCAGCCACGCACCCATCGACGGCCTGCCGGGTAATTGATTTCCGGTTTGGAGAAAGGTGATAGCCGGGTCATGATTAATAGCATCGGTCTGCATCGACTTAATAAAACAAAGGTCATCAACAACTTCTGAAGTGTAAGGCATTAATTCACTTACCCAGGCACGAGATTCTCCATATTGTTTAAAATCCATTATCGAAGGAGCAATCGGGAATTCTGTCTGTTCGGCACTCATAGCTGTTAAACGCTGACCCTGACGTACCGAATCTGGTAAATCTTCACCGAACATATTCTGCAGTTTGGGTTTGTAATCGAACATATCGAGCTGTGATGGTCCCCCACTTTGAAATAAGTACACTATTCTTTTTGCCTTTGGCAAATGATGTGGTAGTCCTAGTCTGTTTTTGTTATAAGAGGCCAAAATATCTTCGGCATTTGTAGCCAAATTATTTCCTTTTACAGCTCCATAAACACTCTCGGCATTCATTAATGATCCCAATGCAATTGCGCCCAGGCCCATAGAAGTTTTAGTAAGGAAATTTCTACGACTCAGTTGTATTTCGAGTTGTTGTAAATCCTTGTTATTGGATTTTATAATATCGTGATTATGGCACATAACTCTTTAGTTTATTATCTTTTCGTAATAGTGGCATCTGAATTTAGTATTGTACTTGCCACAACTGCATTGGCCGCAACCAATGCTCCGTCTTCAAGATTGGATATCCGGAATTCCCCTGAATTTAACCATCCTTCGGTCTTGGAGTTGTTCTTCTTAAATTTCCTGTACTCTGCTTCTCTTAATTCTGCCAGTAATTGCAATTCTCCAGGTGTTATGGTTCTGCCGGTGAGCCTTCTGAAAATGTCTGCAATTCCCTGTTTTGGATCTGAATAGGTCAACATACTATTTCCCAGTACTCTGGATGCTTCCACATACGTTGGATCGTTTAGCATCACCAGGGCTTGTAGCGGAGTGTTTGTCTCTTGCCTTCGCACGGCGCAAAAAGAGCGTTCGGGTGCGTCAAATGTTGCAATCGTAGGATGTGGAACAGATCGTTTCCAAATGGTGTACATACTCTTTCTATATAATTTTTCGCCTTTGTCCTCTTCGTATGCTGCGCCGTTAATTTTCCATAGTCCTTCTGGTTGATATGGTTTTACACTTGGGCCACCTATCGCATTATTAAGCAAGCCCGAAGCCGCCAATGCATTGTTGCGAAGCATTTCGCCGGTTAATCTTTTTGAGGGGCCTCTGGCTAAAAGCCTGTTGTCTCTGTCAATTTCCATTAGCTCGTCGCTGGCCAGCGAACTCCGGCGGTATGTATTGGACATTACCATTAATTTGTGAAGTGCCTTAACATCCCAGCCCGACTCCACAAAAGTTACTGCAAGCCAGTCTAACAATGCCGGATGGGTGGGCATTTCTCCCTGATTACCAAAATCTTCGGTTGTCCGTACAATTCCTGTTCCAAAGAGGTGTTGCCAATATCGGTTTACCGCTACCCTGGCAGTTAAAGGATTATCCTTGTGAGTTATCCATTGCCCCAAACCTAATCTGTTTTTTGGCAGACTATCGGGAAAAGGAAAAATCTTTTCCGGGGTATTTGGATAAACACGTTCGGCATAAGTGTCGTATTGCCCTCGTTCCAGGACAAAAGTTTCTCTGGGCTCTGGCATCTCCTTCATCACCATTATCTCTTTCACCCTTTCCATAGTATCCACATAGGTTTGCCGATCTTTCTCCAGTGCAGCAAGCGATTTTTTATAATTAGCAGATTTAACTGAAAGAAAATATCTTCTTAAAATAGCCTTTTCGGCATCGCTGAGCTGAGCGGTAGATTTTAAACGAATGCTTTCCACCAATTCTGGCGAGCCTAACTGAGCTACTTCCAATTCGGTGAGCTCTTTTTTAAATACAAGAATATCATCAACAACTCCCTCTCCTATACCTTTTCCCCGCCAGCGCGCACCAATCTGAAGGCCGGGTTCAATAGGGTTTTTATAAATGAAATCTTCATAGCTATTAAAGATGATATCTTTGTACAAGTTATCTACAACCACCTTGGTTTTTAGCTCTTTCCCGTTCATAAAAACTTTAAGCCCGCTGGCTTCACTTGAACCGTCATAAGTCATCGTTAGCTGCACCCAGGTATCTTTAGGTACTTTTTGCAGAGATTGCTCCACGATTGCATTGTCTGGCCATACATGGGCCAGGATCAACTCTAATTTGTTCTCTTTTAAGGCCAGATGATACCCGCGGTAGCTATGTAATCTGGTGCCGTAATTTTTATGAAAAATTACCCCGTCTTCGAGCTCTTGCGGAATCTTTATTTGGATACCTATGCTGAATGGCTGATTGCGTTGAAAAATACCAATGCGATCCATATCTAACCAGGCATCGCCGTCCATTTTTAGTCCTTTACCACTATAGCCGTCTACCAGATGCGCTATTTGTTTACCTGCAAATTGCCGTTTCATTGTACCTTTCTGAGCAGGGTTTAATCTGTTGTTTAAACTCCCGTTCGTAAAATCTATTTTTGCTATCAGTTTTTCCGGAAATTCCTTTGCTTTAATCCTTTTATAACCTTCGTTTGCAATCCATTGGTCTGCAACTGCCTGTTCGGATACTGTCACATCTTGCACCGCCTGAACTTTTTCATCAATCAGATCTTCAACATAGGCCAGGAACTGCACTTGTTCTTCTGTTGGCAACAACATATTGGGTACCGGCATGGACCAATCCCACGGAATCTGACCAGATTCATTTACATTATTAAAGAAACTGTACAATTCATAATAATTCTTTTGACTGATTGGATCGTATTTATGATCATGACATTTGGCGCATGCCATTGTTAGTCCCATAAAACCTTCGCTCATCACATTTGTTCTGTCCGAAACGTATTCAGATCGAAACTCCTCATCAACAATACCCCCTTCAAGGTTTTGTGGATGCAGCCGGTTAAATGTGGTAGCAAGAATTTGTTCTTTTGTAGCATTTGGCATCATATCGCCGGCCAATTGCCAACGTATAAATTCGTCATACGGCATATTCTCATTAAATGATTTTATGACCCAATCTCTCCAGACAGAAACATCCCGGTAGCGATCCACAGTATATCCATGCGTGTCTGCATAACGAGAAAGATCCATCCAATCCAGGGTCATTTGTTCAGCAAAATGAGGTGAGGCTAAAAGACGATCAACTTGTTTTTCATATGCACCGACAGCGTTATCGGCAAGGAAATTATCAATGTCCTCCAAACTTGGAGGAAGCCCGGTCAGATCAAAAGTCAGTCTGCGTAAAATTGTTTCTTTATCAGCCGCATTTCCCGGATTTACCTGAGCTAATTCCAGTTTGGCCATGACAAAATTGTCTATTGGATTGACCACCTTATCAGGCATTTTCACTTTAGGTGGCGTTTGTTTTTTTGGTTTGCTAAAAGCCCAATGATCTTTATAAACAGCACCATCTTCTATCCACTTTATCAACATAGCCTTTTCGTAATTTGACAGTACAAGATGCGATTCGGGTTTTGGCATAATGACTTCCGGATCTTCGGTAAGAATTCTTTGTACGGTTTCACTACGGCTCAGATTTCCTGGTTTTATGGCAAATTTTCCAGGCGAATCTTTTAATTCCAAAAAAGCCAAATCCGGAAGGTGTAATTGGAGTCCGGCCTTGACCTTGGCTTTATCTGGCCCATGACAAATAAAACATTTGTCCGATAATATTGGTTTTACATGTTGGTTAAAATCAATTTCTTTTGGCAATTTGTCGTAGGCCATTATAACGTCATCGGGTATATCCGGACCACCACAGGAGACTAAAACTGCGAGACAAAAAAATATTAATACAGCGTTAAATCGCATTTCAGATCTTTATTTATCAAATTTTCTATCTGTTCTGGAACGCAGGGTATTGGCCTGTGCGTCTCCTTTAAAGTGTTCTTCAACAGTATCCCATTCCAATGTACGTCCTAACTGATAGGCAATATTTGCAATGTTGCAAATAGAAGCAGACCTGTGGCCAGTCTCCACATCGCAAAGTGGATTGGTTCTGTTTTTAACAGCATCAATCCAGTCCTGATAATGGTTGTCGTTAGAATTGTATAAGCGGGTATCCCGGTCTTTCAATTCTGCAGAAAGAATATTTTCCGGATTGGTTTCCAGATAGCCGCGACTAACATCAAGGGTTCCTTCACTCCCTATAAACCGAACTCCCCACCCTCGATCAAAATCTTCATGAACCATTTCGATGCCATTTTCATAAAACATACGCAATCCCCTCACTTCATTTTTATCAGATGGTGGAATATACCTGACTGGTCCGGAATGGTCCATACCAAGCGCCCACTGGGCAATGTCGAACATATGTGCCCCCCAATCGCAGAGAATTCCTCCTCCGGTCTCCTTAAATTTCCGCCAATCGGGCCAGAAGTCCACATCGTTATTCGAAGGTGCCAATCGATGATTATATGTTAATAATGGTGCCGGTCCGCACCATTTATTCCAATCAACTTCAGCTGGCATTTCTTCTTCCACAAGGTCATAATCAATGGCGGGATCTCCTACATTTACAAGGATTTTCTGAATTTCTCCAAGGTATCCGTTCCGTACAATTTCACATGCCCTCCTAAAATTTTCTGAAGAACGTTGCATACTACCTGTCTGAAGAATTTTTGCTGTTTGTTTAACTGTTTTTACAAGATCTATTCCTTCGGATATTCTGTGGGTCAGTGGCTTTTCCAGATAAACATCCTTACCCTTATTCATAGCATCAATGGCCATTGTAGCGTGCCAATGATCCGGGGTGGCAATTACCACGGCATCTATATCATCCCTGTCTAGCAAATCTTTGTATTCGCCATACACTTCAATACCGTTGTAGTCCTTTAGCTTTCGTTCCTTTGCATAAGCTTTTTGGACATGTTGTTTAAACCAGGCCGATTTAGTGGTCCACACATCACAACCGGCAACAATCTGAGCAGAAGTCCGCCCGGTAAATCTCTGAGCAAGGCCACGGCTTTGTTTTCCAAGACCTATAAACCCCAGATTTATCTTATCACTCGGAGCAGTATAGCCCTTTCCCAAAACATGTCTGGGAATAATGGAAATGGCCCCCAAACTCAGGGCCGTATTTCTGATAAAATTTCTTCTTCCTTTCTTTACCCCCGGAATTTTGTTTTTTTTGCTCATATAGATCAAGAAATTGGTGATACCTCCTAAAGATACTGCTTTGGGTAATTATTATCAATCCTTTAACACTAGACAAAATATGAACAAACTGTAGAAACCAGTAGTACTGATGTCGAATTAAACAGAACAAATGATTCAACTATAAGAAAATAATCCGTCCTACTTTTAAGAATTTATATGTGATATATCCAAGGGATCGTTTAACTCTTTTTGCAATTGCAACAGTTCAAGGAATAATTCATTTCGTTTATTACTATACTCAGGCAATTCAGATAAATCATTCATTTCTTCAGGATCCTTTTCCATATCAAATAGCAATATTTTGTTGATTTTCGGATAGACCATTAATTTAAATCCGTCCCTGCGAATCATGCGTTGAGAATCCACATATCCACCGTAGATAGCATTATAATGACTTTTGGTTTGTGTACCATCCACCAAATTCAGAATGCTGTTAAAATAAACATATTCCGGCTTGTTTATTCTGGCCAATTCCAGGCTGGTTGCCATCGCATCCTGCAGGTAAATATCCGTTTTTATTTTCTTCCCCCGCGGAACATCAGGTCCAAGGATCATAAAAGGCGGCCGTATGCTGTGATCAAACTGAGTTTGTTTTCCCAGAAGACCGTGCCTACCAATTGCTAACCCGTGATCCGCGGTAAAAAAGACATAGGTGTTTTCCATTTTTCCACTTTTTTCCAAAGCCTCCAGAATCTTACCTACCTGCGCATCCAGATGAGAAACGAGCGCATAGTACTCCTTAATATGCGTTTTAGTAGCGTACTCCGTCCTGGGAAACGGTCCCAGGGCTTCATCTCTTAGATCCGGACCATTGCCTATAGCATCATTATATGGGTACATCGGCAACCAACTCTCTGGCAAACTTATATTCTCGAGTTCATATTTGCCCAAAAACTCCTGTGGTGCCTGTCTTGGATCATGTGGCGCATTGAATGCCAGGTACATAAAAAATGGCAGATCACTTGCGCTGGCTTTATCGATAAATCCAATAGCATCATCTTTCAGCACTTCGCTCCAATGGGTGCCCCCCTCCCAAAATCCACCATATTTTTTGTCTGTTGGTGACCAGCTCGTATCCTTCTCGCTTAGCGGACGGTTATACCCTATAGCCCGGATTTCTTCCTCTGAAACACCATTTTCTTCAAGGCTGTTTAAGTATGCTATTCTACCTGCATGATTCCATGAATCGCTTGGCATACCAGGTCTTACATGTACTACATTTTGAAATACACTATCCGCAGGGGCGTCTACATGCCATTTCCCGGTCATATAAGTTTCATATCCGGCTTTTTGCATAAGCCTCCCCCAGGTTTTATCCATTTCTTTCCCCTGCAACCAGTTTTCGCGAAAATTATTCGCATTCCAGACACTGCGACCTGAAATGATCATTGCCCTGGAAGCGACACAAACCGCCCCGTTCCAGGCGCCCATATTATACGCATTAGTAAAAGTAGTGCCGGAGGCGAAAAGACGATCCAGATTTGGCGTCCGAATTTCATTATTTCCAAGGGCGTTCACTGCTGTATATGTCATGTCATCCGCAAAAATGAAAACTATATTTGGTTTATTTTCCACCTTGTTTTTTTCAGGTTGACATCCAAATATTAGAAGTACAAATAAGCAGCCTATGATTCTTTTCATGGAATACATTTTAGTTAATTTCTGTGGGTTATAATTTTTCTATATGAGTATAATAAGCCGGAATCTGATTTCCGCTATTAGTTAAGAAATAACTCCTGAGTTCGTAACTCCCCTGTCTCAACCTTCCTTCCAGCGTAACATAGTTTTGGTTGGAGTTTATTGTGGCAGTAAACTTTTCATCATTCATGAAAACTTCCGCTTTTACCAGGTTAAGCTCCTTTCCCGGGGGAAGAGAGTTGATAAACGGGGTACCCGGAATTTCACTTACAATCCCATTAAGAGGCTTATCTGCTTCGGGAGGGTATCTGTATAGGTTAAAGCGATACAAGCCATCTTCTGCCACTTTAACCGAATAATACCCTACAGCTGCAAATTTGGCCTCCCTGATCTGAACCTGGTTCCAGGGCAGGTTATCCTCGGTATGCATATCGTGAATGCTTATCATTGTCGGGTTAGCTTGGTCCATACCTATCGGGATCTCCGCATAGCGGATGTCCTTTTCAATACTTTGCCACCAATTATCATAAAAATGTTGCATTGCAGCCAGTGTATCAGGATAAACCAATGCCAGGTCCTTTTTTTGTCCCGGATCGTCGAAGGTGTTGTATAGTTCCTTACCGTCAATCAACCTCCAACCATCAGACATAACCGAGCTATTACGCCCCTTCTCGGGCAGCTGATTTCGCTGAGTATCTATAACCAGCATTCTTTTGATAGCTTTCTTTTCTCCTTTAATTACGGCAGCTATACTTTTTCCGTCCAGGGGTTTTGTTTCCCGAAACCTAATATTTGACAACTCTGCCAATGTGGGTAAGATATCTACATGTGAAGCCAAAGCATTGCTTTTTTTAGATGAGATACCCCCATTTGGCCAACTCATAAAAAATGGCACCCTGTGTCCGCCATCGTAATGACTTCCTTTGGTACCTCGCAAGCCAGCGTTATACCCTAAATATTTGTCTTCTTCCTTGGAATAATAAATACCCCTGGCAGTTCCGTTGTCAGTAGTAAAAATCAGGATGGTATTATCAAACAAATCTTCCTCTTTGAGGATTTTTAGCAACCTGCCAAAATTGTCATCAATATTGGAGACCATCCCGTAGAATCTTTTTTGGACGGGGTCCAAAGCCGCCTCTGCATACATCTTGGCATAAGATTCCGGAACGTTAAAAGGTCCGTGGGCAGCATTTGGAGCCAAATACATTAAGAATGGGGATTCATCTTTATTTTTTATATAATCTATCGCCTCATTAAACCAAACATCGGTACAATAACCGCTGGTTGCTTCCGGAATACCATTTCTGAAGTAAGTATCGTCAAAGTAGTCGTTATTCCAGTAATCAGGAGTTTGTTGTACTCCGCCGCCGCCGTGATAAAAAGCATCCTGAAACCCACGGTCCTGTGGCCGGAATGGAAAATTATCTCCTAAGTGCCATTTGCCAATCATTTTGGTACTGTAACCGTTTCTGGCAAAAACCTCAGCTATCATTTCCTCGTCTTCAAGTAGGATAGAACATCCGGCAATCGTATGCCAGGCATTGTTCCTATTAGCATTTCGTCCTGTCATTAAGCCTGCACGTGTTGGTGCACATGTGGTACCTACATGGAAGTTGGTAAGTTCCAAGGATTCAGCGGCAAATTTATCTAAATTGGGGGTTTTCATATAAGGATTCCCATGATAGCCCAGATCTCCATAACCCTGATCATCTGTCATAATAATGATAATATTGGGTCTGTCAGTATTGGCATTTTCCAAAAAATGTCCCTGGGCCTTCTTCTCTCCACAGCTCAAAAAAAGGATCAGTGTAAAAATCAGAACTCCCGGATTAATTACAATTTTCAAATACCCCATAAGATTTAGCGGAATTCAGTTAATTTCTCGGAGCTACGAATTTGACGAACATATTCGCTGGGAATAACTCCAAATTGTTTTTTAAAGCATTTCGAAAAATAAGAAGCAGTATTAAATCCTGTCATGTACATTATTTCTTTGACCGATCTGTTACTCTGTTCAAAAAGTTGTAAGGCCCTTTTTAAACGTATATTACGAATAAATTCACTAGAGGAAAGTCCGGTTAGCTCCTTAAATTTCAGATATAAATTACTGCGACTATATCCCATTTCTTTTACCATCATTTCTACATTAAAATCCGTATCCATCATATGTATTTCTACAATCTCCATAGCTCTTTGCAGAAAAATCTCGTCCGAAGATGTTACCGTTACTTCCTTAGGCTGCAATGTGATTTCCCTGTTGAATCTTTTTCTAAGTTCTTCCCTTTGCTTGACGGTATTTGATAATTTCAACTGTAAAAGATCCATATCAAATGGCTTCTTAATGTAGTCATCTGCCCCATTTCTCAGCCCTTTCAATTCGCTCTCCTGCGATGCTCTTGCCGTAAGCATAATTACCGGAATATGACTAGTCTCTTGCCGGGTTTTAACTTTTTCACAAAATTCAACTCCATCCATCACTGGCATTATTACATCCGTTAAAATAATATTCGGGAGTATTTTTAAAGTCATTTCAAGACCCTGTTTTCCATCTTCAGCTTCATATACTGCATAATCATGACCCAGGGCCTGCTTAATAAAGGTGCGAATATCTTTATTGTCATCTACCACAAGCAAAACTGGTAATTTTGCCCTGGATTTGGAAATATTCTCATCTGCCAATTCATCATTTATACTAATAGCCAGGGATTCTGCCTCTGTAGAGCGCATAAAATAATCGCTATCGGTAATTTCCTTGATATTAACATCTTCTGTCCCCTCATAGGTTTTTCTGGAAATAGGCAGTTTCACAATAAAAGCGGTGCCTTTTTTAGATGTACTAATGACTTCTATGGTACCACGGTGCAGTTCCACCAGTTTCTTTGTAAATGACAGACCAATTCCTGCCCCATCCAAATTCTTTTTGTTTTTGTCTTTTTCAACATAGAATCGCTCAAAAATCTGAGCAGCTTTGTCGGCCGGGATTCCCGGGCCAGAATCTCTTACAAGAATAGAAATGAACGCCGGGCTATTTTCTGAAAATGAATTCCCTTTAGCAGACAGTTTATTATCCAGATTAAGTTCAATAATAATTCGCCCCTTTTTGGGAGTAAACTTAAAAGCGTTAGACAGCAGGTTATTCAATATTTTCTCAAGAGCATCATAATCAAACCAGGTTTCAATGGTTTCCACTGAAGATACTACCTGAAAATCTACCTGATTTTTATGTGCCAGGAATTGAAAAGGCTCGCCAATCTCTTTCACAAAGTCGACAATATTCCCGTGCCTCACTACTAATTTCATCTGGCCACGGCTAATTTTTCTGAAATCGAGAAGTTGATTTACTAACCGCATTAAGTAGTTGGTGTTTTTATGCATGATATCGTATTGCTCGTGCACCTCGCTGACATCTATTCGCTGGGCATTTTTTCTAAGGTATTCCAATGGACCTTTGATCAAAGTAAGAGGTGTTCTGAACTCATGTGAAATATTGGTAAAGAACTCTAATTTTAACCGATGCAATTCTTCGGATTTTTCCTTGTTCAAATGTTCCAGTTCCAATTGGTGCTTTTCGGTAGTTCTAATAATAGTAAACCTTCTGAATGCCCATAGAAGACCAAGTGCAAACAGCGCATAAAAAATGTAAGCTAATGGGGTTTTCCAAAATGGGGGAACCACATTGATGCCCAGTACTGAAGGAGTGGTATCCCATACTTCATCATTATTGGATGCTTTAACCATCAATGAATATTCTCCAGGGGATAGATTTGTATAGGTTGCAAATCGTTTGTCGGCAGTTGTATATACCCAATCTTCGTCGAAACCATTTAGCTTATAAGCATATTTATTTTTGTTTGGTGCTGCATAATGCAGGGCTGCAAATTCAAAGGAGAAATTGTTTTCCCAATGTTTAAGTTTAATAGATTCTACATTGTTGAGCGATGACCTTAACAAAACCCGTCCGTTCATTTCTTCACCTATTGCAACCTCTTCATTAAAAATTGAGAATTTGGTAATTACGGTTTCTGCCTTAAAGGTATTGTCCATAATATCTTCCGGATAAAAGGCATTGAACCCATTTATCCCACCAAAAAGCATTTGCCCATCTCGTCTTTTAAGACAGGCTAATTCTTGGAATTCGTTGTCCTGCAAGCCATCGTTGCTGTCGTAATTCTTAAAGCTCCCCATGCTGGGATTAAATTTTGAAATTCCTTTATTGGTAGAGACCCAAAGATTTCCTCTTTCGTCTTCCAATATTCCTTTTATCACATTATTAGGCAGGCCATTTGCCTCAGAATAATTAATGAATCGCTCCCCGGAAGTAAGCGTGGACGGAATAAACTTGTCCAGGCCTCCTCCAAATGTACCAATCCATAATTGCCCCGAGCCACTCTCATATATGGAGAGAATATAATTATGACTGATGCTGCTCTCCTCTCCCGGGATGTTTTTATAAACATCAAATCTGGGATTCTTTTTACCGAGCTCAGATACGGCTAACTTACATAAACCATCGCCGGTGGCGAACCAAATGTTTCCCTCGCTATCCTCGATAATATATCGAATAATGTTACTGGATATACCTTTAGGATTGGCCTCGTCATAAATTAGCACATCTTTTGTGTGGGTTTTGGACAATTCATCATATAACCATCTATGTACCCCACCTCCATAAGTACCTATCCAGACGTTCTTCCTACTGTCTGCAAGAAGCGAAAAAACACTGCGATTTATTTCCGGAACTGCGATAAAGTCCTTTTCAGATATGGACTTTCCATTACTTATGTCCAGCTCATATAAACCCGGAGAGTTTTCGGCACCTATCAGTAATTTTTTTTTCTTATCTAACTGAATTTCAGTTATTGTGAAGGCTTTTGTGATGTTGTTAAAAGTTTTAAACTTATCATAATTATCTGCTCCAGGTAATTCTAGCATATTAAGTCCACCACCTTCCGTTCCTATCCAAAGTGTACCATTGCTATCCTCATACATTGATCTTATTTTATCATAACTGAGGCTATTGGGGTCTTGGGTCTTTCGTATATGACTAAATTGTTTCCTATCGGGATCAAACTTGTTGATACCACCACCATTAGTACCTACCCAAAGAATTCCGGTCCTGTCAATGAATAAAGATTTTACAATATTCTTACTCAGACTTTGGGTATTCCTTGGATCGTATTCAAAATTCTCAATTAATTGGGGGGGTTCTGTGCGACTGCTGTTCTTCAAATAAAGTAGTCCATTGGAGGATGCTGCCCATATATGATCATCTGAAGTTACTGCGAGTTCATTAAAATACCCTGCTAATAAGGGGTAAATTTTTGTTGTGTCCCCGTTGTAACCAAATGTAAAAAGACCTTCATTGGTCCCGATGATCAAACGACCAAACTTGTCTTCTACAATTGAACGAACATTTAATGTAGGGAGACCAATAGTATTATTTATCAATCTAAAATAAAAATCCCCGTTGCTGTCTCGCAACATGGTATATAAACCATCATGTCCTCCAATCCATATTCTTCCCTTGCTATCTTCGAATATGGTATAAATTGCATTCCCATCCCAACCTGTGATAAACGGATCCTGTTCCGGGTTGTATCGATTAAATTTGATACTATCCCTGGACTTTCTTAGGTCGAGCATATTGAGACCTTCATTTGTCCCGATCCACAATCTATCTTTTTTATCTCGGAACAAAGCAGTGATGTGATCATTGCTCAGACTATTTTCGTTATCGTCCTGATGTCTGAATTGCTCAAATTTACCGGTAGATCGATCAAAAAAATTAAGTCCCCTACCAGTTGTTCCAATCCATAAATTGCCCTCATTATCTCCCTCAATATCAAAAATTAAATTGCTGTTAATACTACCAGGCCGATGCTTGTCTGGGTTGTATACAGTAAAATCGTACCCGTCAAATTTGTTAAGTCCATCGTGAGTCCCAAACCACATATATCCGAGCTCGTCCTGATAAATACAATTTATATCGCTCTGTGAAAGTCCGTCCTCAGTTGAAATTCTATCAAAATAAATTGAGTTTTGTGCCAATGAAACAACGCTGCTAAACAAGAGGAATAGCAGGCCTAAATGACCAAAAAATTTATTTAGAATCGGCAAATTCATAAACGTAATATACGATTAATAGAAAAAGTACAATCTCTTGCCCCCGTTAACTTTCCAGGCTCCACCAAAAATTGATTTCTAACCAATCATTTTCAACAAGAGTATAATTTTAAATGTACTTCTCTTGCAGAAGGGCTGACAGAGCAATGAAGCTGTATTTTTAATAGGTATTATATGTTTTAAACGGTCGATAAACAACCGAAGTTTATAAGTATAATGATATAGAAAATGCCCGGGATGACCAGATACTGTTGATCTAAACTCTATCACAAATGGTCTATAGGAAGTTATAGTGAAAAAAGTGGTAGCACTCCTTTGGCCCTGCTGCAAGGGGTTTTTGCACAAATTATGCTCTTTGTGGGTTTTTTGTACCTTCGAAATAAATCTGAATTGAACGAACCATTGAATTCTAATCGCATTTGTTCCACACCTTTTTTTGAATGTACATACCTCCGGTTTAGGACAGTTCTTATACTGGCTATCGGATTAGTGGTAATTGGTTGTTCAGAGAAAAAAGAACCGGAATTCTTGTTGCAGGCAAGTCACCTGGTGAGCGAAAATCATACCTGGTATCAGGCCTTCGAATATTTCGCCCAAATCCTTGAAGAACGCTCAGATGGCAGGATAGTGGTAAGAAACTATCATTCAGAACAACTTGCGAAGGAAATTGAGGCGATCCGACTAATACAGGCAGGAGTAATAGACATGACCACTACCGGTTCTATGCTCAATAATTGGATAGATATTGTCGCATTCTGCGAACTCCCTTTTTTACTCCGGGATTCGACAGATATGAAAAATTTGATTGAGGGGCCAATTGGTCGCCGGATGGAAAATGAAATGCGCGATAAAACCGGGATCAGACCTATAGGATATTTTCAAAGAGGCCCCAGACATCTTACCTCTAACAGACCACTTAGTCATCCCGATGATTTAAAAGGTCTTATTGTAAGAGTGCCTAATGTACCCTCATTTGTAACTGCCTGGGAAGCCCTGGGTGCCAAACCAACGCCAATGGCGTTTTCTGAAGTATTCACTTCCCTGCAACAAGGTGCCATTGAAGCTCAGGAAAATCCATTTGCAATGATTAAAGCATCTGGTTTTTATGAAGTTCAGGAGTATATAAATCTCACAGGGCATGTAATAAGCTGGACCTATCCCGTGATAGGGGAAAAACAATTTCAGGCCTTTCCTGAAGATCTGAAAGAAATTTTTCTTGAGGCAGCCGAAGATATGCAGGCCTATGAACACCAACTTTTTATAAACAATGAAAAGCGTGTTCAGGACGAGTTGAAAGCTGCAGGAATGAAGTTCGTAGATGTGGACCAGAAAGCCTATGGCGATAAATGCAGGGAGGCAATTTATCAAAGTCTTTCTCCAGAAATGCAATTAGTCTACAATGAAATTATAGCATCGAGAAAATGAAGCAATTAAAGAAAGTTGTTGCAAAAATTTTAAAGTATGGCACACTTGTCAGTACCCTAGGATTTATTGGCGCCACAGGCATACAAATTTATGCGCGTTTTTTCATGGATAGTGCCCCCTCATGGACTGAAGAAGCTGCCCGATTTTTCTTTATTTATGCTGTGAGCTTTGCGGCTGGCCTGGCTATGAAGGATGGGTATTATGTTCATTTCGATGTCTTTTACAACAAAATGAAAGAGCGGCATCAAATTGTCCTAAAGCTCTTGGTCGCAATTCTGACCTTAATACTATTTTTATTCCTTTCTGCTTACAGCATTTATTTTGTTCAGGTAGGTATACCGGAGCATTCACCCAGTCTTAATGTACCTATGGCAATAGCCTTTGGCAGTATGTTATTAATGGGGCTTGGAGTAAGTTTTTTTGCTTTCCTGAACATTATTAAAAACTATAAAAAACTTAAATAAAGTATGATCTGGATCCTGGTAATAGTATTTGTGGTGTGCTTGTTATTCAGATTTCCTATTGCTTTTGCACTGGGGCTGGCATGTTTCTCTTATGTAATTCTCAAAGGCATTCCTCTAATTATCCTGCCTATGAAAATGTATTCCGGGATAGACGTATTTGTGCTTCTCAGTATTCCAGGATTCATTATGGCCGGTAACCTTATGAATCACGGTGGACTTACAGAAAAGATAATTTCTTTTTGTAATCATGTCACAGGTCATATCAGAGGTGGACTCGCATTGGCTAATATTGGAGCATCAATGTTATTTGCAGGTATTTCCGGAACCGCAATTGCTGATACTGCAAGTATTGGAGCAGTAATGATCCCGGCTATGAAAAAAGAGGGTTACGATGCGGATTTCTCCTGTGCAGTTACTGCGGCTTCTTCGACTGTAGGTCCAATAATTCCTCCAAGTGTCCCTATGATTATTGCCGCTACCTTAAGTGGTTTGTCTGTTGGAAGGCTTTTTCTTGCCGGTGCCATTCCAGGGTTTCTGCTGGGTTTTGGGCTAATGGGAGTTGCATATTTTATTTCGGTAAAAAAGAATTATCCCAAACTACCCAAAAGTAATTTAAAACAGCTTTTAAGGGGATTCCTTGATACATTTTGGTCTCTTTTGATGACCTTCATCATCCTTTTTGGTATTGTGGGTGGTGTTTTTACCCCTACAGAGGCATCTATAATTGCAGTGGTTTACGCCTTGTTGGTGGGTGCCTTCATTTATAAAAAACTGAATTTAAAGAATGTTCTGGTGATTATTCTCGATTCTATGAAAACCTCCGCTTCTCTGATGGTTTTAATAGGTTTCGCCAACCTTTTTGGTTGGATTCTGATCACAGAACAGCTGCCGCAAATTGTATCTGCAGAGATCCTTAATTTTTCGGATAACAAATATGTTGTACTGCTGTTAATTAATCTGCTGCTGATACTTGTAGGTACCTTTATGGAGACCATTGCCGCCCTATTGATCCTCTTTCCAATTTTATTGAAGGTAGCTCTTGCTGTGGAAGTAGACCCCATTCATTTTGCAGTAATTGCCCTATTGAATCTTATGATCGGACTAACCACTCCGCCTTTGGGAGTATGTTTGTTTGTTTCTTCCAGTATTGGAAAAATTTCTATTGGTGCGGTAAGCAAGGCCGGATTACCTTTTTTGCTTGTTAGTCTGATAGTGCTGGTAATAGTGACTTTATTTCCGGAACTTTCGTTGTTCCTTCCCGACTTATTTATGGATTGATGGATTTGTCGTAATTTGCCTGATTCTAAGTAATAACTATGTCTGAGGTCGTCAAGAGAAAGTTTTTGATCCATTCCTTTTTGTTGTTTTTTGCACTGATTTTCGTGAGCTGCAAAAATGAAAACAATCAAAAAGCCCATGAATATACCAATGCACTAATTGAAGAAACCAGTCCTTATCTTTTGCAGCATGCACACAACCCAGTGAATTGGAGACCATGGAGCGAGGAGGCTTTCGAGGATGCAAAGCGTGAAAATAAATTGGTGATTGTCAGTGTAGGATATTCGTCTTGCCATTGGTGTCATGTTATGGAAGAAGAGACTTTTGAAGACGTTGAAATTGCCAGACTGATGAACGAGAATTTTATCAGTATCAAAGTAGACCGGGAAGAAAGACCAGATATAGATCAGGTCTATATGACAGCAGTACAATTAATGACCGGGAATTCTGGCTGGCCTTTAAATACAATTACCCTCCCTAACGGCAAACCAATTTATGGGGGTACTTATCACACAAAATCTGAATGGAGCAAAGTACTGAGTGACACCTACAAATTGTATACCGAAGATCCGGATAAGGCAGATGAATACGCTTCTATGGTGGCCAAGGGTATTCAGCAGGTAAATCTGATAGCGCCGCCTTCGGGGAATGAAGCCCTGAACACAGGACAGCTGATAAATAGTGTCGCTCAATGGAAACCACGATGGGATTTAGAATGGGGCGGAGACAGGCAAAGACAAAAATTCGTTTTACCGGGCAATCTTATTTTCCTGATGGACTTTGCAGCATTAGCTAAAGATAATGATGCCCTTGATCATGTTAAAACCACATTAGATAAGGTAGCTATGGGCGGTATTTATGATCATCTGGGTGGTGGATTCTTTAGATATAGTACTGACTCTTTTTGGAAGGTGCCACATTTTGAAAAAATGTTATATGACAATGCTCAGATGATAGGATTATACTCCCGGGCTTATACTGTTTTTGGAGTTCAGGTTTATAAGGACGCGGTTTACGAGACCATGGAATTTTTAAAGCGGCAAATGAGAAATCCGAATGGAGGATACTACGCCGCGATGGATGCCGGGCGTAAAGGGGAAGAGGGCAAATACTATCTCTGGACTGCTGATGAATTACGGCAGTCTCTGGGGGATGATTATTTATTGTTTTCACAGTATTTCAACACCCTGACAGGTCAGGAATACGAAGATAAATATGTACTTCATACTCTGGTACAGGACAGTATTTTTGCAAAAGAAAATCTGCTTGATCCAGAAGAATTATTGAACAAAAAAAAACTGTGGAAATCTAAACTCTTGGAATTAAGAGACCAAAGGAAATTACCCGGATTAGATGACAAAATTATAACCTCATGGAATGCCTTGCTCATTACCGGCTTGGTGGAGGCTTATAAGGCTTTTGGGGATCAGGAATTTCTCAAGGAGGCAGAATGGATCTTTTCATCGCTTCTAAATAACAATTACAGAGACGAAAAACTTATTCATACTTACAAAGCAGGAAGCAGGCAGAAAGAAGGTTTTATTGAAGACTATGCATATCTAATGAAAGCTTCCTTAGACCTTTATGGCGCTTCTCTGGATGCTACTTATCTCAACTGGGCTAAAAAACTAAACAGTATTGCCAGTCAGAATTATAAAGAAGAAAAATCAGGACTCTACCTGAACAACAGTAATGATGCACTAATTGCAAAAACCATCAAAACAAATGATGGGGACCTCCCTTCACCAAATTCCATTATGGCGCGGAACCTTCTAAGACTTGGACATTTGGAGTACAACAAGGTATATCTGGAAGAATCGCAATTTATGCTTTCCACCATATTACCCCTGTTTAAAGTAAATCCTGATAGTTATGCCGGCTGGGGGTCATTGTTCTTAAATGAATCATATCCCTATTATGAAATTGCAGTAGTAGGTAATGATGCCCCGGAACTAGTTAAAGAACTGCAGCAGCATTATCTACCCAATACCCTAATCGTTGGCAGTACGGTAGAAAGCGAACAACCCTTATTTAAAAACAGGTTTGTTGAGAAAGATACTTATATATATGTTTGCCGTAATAACTCCTGCAAACTACCTGTCACAAGCACAGAAGAAGCGATTAAGCAACTTGAGAATTTTTAAATTATAATGTGCTTGTATCCCTGTAGTTTATATCTAATTCCCCTTTACTATAAAAGAACTCTTTAACCACCTGCCGCCCAAATTGTACCTCTTTCCAACATGTCCTGGCCGGGCACTTCGCCTTCGCTAAAATTTGTAAATCCGTATCGCACTTCAGTCAAGACAAAATGTAGACTTCCCCCTTTATTTCCGCTTTCTCTAAATATGATAAATCTCATGAAATAAGAAGTAATTGGAACTTAGTTTTACCATCGGTAAGCCTGATAGGAACAGAATGTGAGTCCCTGTCTTTGTCCGAATGGTTATATAACACAGATCTGATGCATCTTTTTAAATCTTTTACACCCCACAACTCTTTCCGTAACTATGCTGTTAATCAAAACCAGGTTATTAGTTATATAACTTTTACACCAGGTCCTAAGATATTTAGTTATTAAATCTGGATTAGGAATGTTACGTTTTTCAAAGTTCTAAAGCCAAACATATGAAAAGGAATTTAGCATCGATAAACGCTGTTGCTGTCATGTTAATAGTGCTTGTAATTTCTGGTTGTTACTATGATAAATATGAGGAAATAGATCCTTTGGCTCAAGTGTCATTTACGAACGACATTCAACCAATTTTTGACAATCATTGTACTTCTTGCCATCCAACTTTGGTAGCATCACCAGATCTTAGTCCGGGTAATTCTTATAACAGTGTTAGCAACGGGGTTTACATAATTGCGAATGACATTAATGCCAGCATATTATACCAACGAATTCTTGGTAATCCAAGTATTATGCCTCCGGGTGGAAGTTTATCGGCTTCAGAAATAAATTTAGTCAAAAGCTGGATTGAGCAAGGCGCTTTAAATAATTAAATTTCAACACCACAGACATGAAATATTTCAAAATTCTTCTTTTTGTATTTTCAATGTCCGCATCTACAGTTTTGTCTCAGGAAACAAAAAAAGATTCTATTCCTGAAAAACCTGCACGGCCAGCTTTTGAGAGTTCTTACCTCATAAATAATCCATCTAATGTGCTCTTTGCAAGGAAAACTCTTGAAATCCAGATAAAGCACAGATTTGGGCTGATAAATAGTGGGGAGAATGATCTTGCAGGAATTTGGGCTCCATCAAATATCCGGCTTGGGGTATCATATGCTGTTGGTGACAGATGGACATTGGGGTTTGGAACGACCAAATTTGATCGACTTCAGGATTTCAGTTTAAAAATTGCATTGTTCAGACAAACGCGTTCAAACAAGGTTCCGATTAGTGCATCTTACTTTGGCAATTTTACCATAGACGCCCGAAAGAAAGAGGATCTGAAGTTTGATCAGGACAGGTTTTCATTCTTCCATCAAATCATTTTTTCCAAAAGATTTAGTTCCAACTTCTCATTGATGTTGGCTCCCAGCATATCACATTACAATGTGGTTGAAAGTGATATGAACAATGACCTGTTTGCCATTGTATTTGGAGGCAGATGTAAAATAAGTCCACAGTCGGCAATTCTGCTGGAGTACAATCAACCCTTTGCCAGTTCAACAGAAGAAATTACTTCAGATTATGGCCCCAAACCCGGCTTTAGTATTGGGATGGAATTTTCAACTTCGGGCCACGCATTTCAATTGTTTATAACCAATTATAATGCGCTGGTACCACAAAAAGATATGATGTTTAACCAAAATGATTTTTTCCAGGGAGATTTCTTGATTGGATTTAATATCACCAGGGCTTACCGATTTTAATTTAAGGAATCTCTGTAACCATTAAAGAGAAAAAACTAATTTTTTAATATGAAGAACTTAATAACTCTTATACTGATAATACTATTTGGAGGTTTTATACTGCCGCCCATGACTGTTGAAAAATCAAATCAACAAGACCTCTGGCAAGTGCCAGCAGAATATAAAAATCTGGAGAACCCCTATGCCGATATGAAAGACGAAGATCAAATTGGTCGCATCACATTTTCAAAATACTGCAAGAGCTGCCACGGCAAGAAGGGAATAGGTGATGGTACGGCGGCAAAGTTATTAGAGACGCCCGTTGCCGACTTTACTTCCGGTATTTTTAAAGATCAAACAGATGGAAGTATTTATTACAAGGTATACACGGGAAGAAATGAGATGCCGGGTTTTCAAAAGATCATTTTGGAAGAAGAAGATCTATGGCTTTTGGTTAACTATATAAAAAGCCTTTAAAATAATTACGCACAAATAACATCAAGGACTGCGCGATGCTAATCGAGCGAATTAACATAAGTGTCAATAAGTTCCACACCTTCGGTATGAATTTCACTAGTTCCTATTAAGGGCATAAAATATCCGGGGATTTGGGTAGTCATACGGCCCTGAATCGCTACCCTTGATTCAAAAATGTTGCTGTCTTCAAAGGAGGTTTCATAGCGGAAGTCAAAGGCATCGCCAAAACTCAAATTATATGACCCCCCTGGCTGATGGCAGTGAGCGCAATTAACATCCAGGTATGCTCTGGCACGGTCTTCCAGGCTAATGGTATTGTCTGACCAATCTGGCAATTCCGTAATTTGAGAAACAGCCGGCGCTCCCTGTAATAATTGTCTGTCTACGAAATCCTGAATTTGATTTCTTCCATTATAGGTAAAGTTCAATGCTCTTGCTTTAGGACCTATAGGTAGGGTACTGCCATTATTATCATGACATTGAACACACAACTGATTCGCAGGCACCTTGTAATTAAGCATTCTGGTATTACCCTGATTGTCGATATAATCTAATTGTACAATATGCGCATCTTCGTCCAAAAATGCCTCCGTTTGCTCGGTATTCCAAAAATAGTTTCCGGCACTCCAGACCCCATTTTGCTTGATCAGTATCCTGGTTTCGATGATCCGCTTCCCCAGGGACGGGTTTCTTTCATCATTCAGATAATAAAAAGTCTTGGCCAGGACAGTGTTATCGGGAAAAAAGAATAATCCTTCACCCTCATAGATCATTTGTTCTCCTTTGGGAAGTGCAAATGATCTGAGTTTATATGAATAATCTGTAAAAAGTGCTGTACTCATTTCATACTCGTGCACCGCCTTATTCAATTCGAGGTCCGAAAGATTCCCCTGGAATAATCTTAGTTCGGATAATTTGGGTAGAAATTCGGGCACCGCATAATCCAGATCGGTTAAATTAGCTTCGTTAAAATAGGGATTAGTCGCATTGGCAATCTCATCCGCATTACTCACCCCATCCCTATCACAATCCGAAACAGACCATACTACGTTCAATGCGTCAAACTCGGTATAGTCAGCATTCTGCGCGGGATCACAGGGATCATTTTTATTTGTTCCGTTCAAAATCTCTTCACTGTCCAGAATACCATCGCCATCCGTATCAATATCAATGTTATCATCATTTATTAATCTATCATTGGTACAAGAGCTCAAACCAATGATTAGAAGAGACATCCATAATCCTATGACCCTAATGGAGTAGGTATGACCCATAATTTGAACTTGTAGAGCAAATCCTTTTAAACCTGTAAAAGTTTTAAGTGGGTATTGGGTCATTTTCTTCAATGTTTAACTATTAAACTCAATATGATACGATCTCCCTTGTTTATTTCAAAGCCAATATAATATACCCCTCCATCTGTTAATGTTGAAATAGGAATCTCGAACAAACCATGTGAAAATATTTCCCCGGGATTATATAAGTCTATTAATCGTCCTCCAGAATCGTGTAAATATATTTTTACAACTCTCCTATCGGCAGGCCCATTATCTATAAGCTGAATCTGTGCGACTTTATTTGCTGGGTTTACAATTAGTATTGCGGTTAATTCTTTAATACTCTGCGGTTCCACGGCAATTATTGTAATTGATTTGGAATCTGTTAACCCGGCTGCATCAGCCACGGTTAATGATACCTCATATACTCCTGTATTAATAAAGGTGTGGCTGGGATTTTCTTCAACTGAGGTAGGGGAACCATCATCAAAATCCCAGAGATAACTCGCTACTTGCTGTTCATCTGTTGAATTACTGCCGGTAAAGTTTACTTCAAGAGGTGCCTCGCCATTTAATGGCGTCGCGCTTAGTACCGCCGTGGGAGCATTATTCCCCGGAGTACTAACTACGATTGAAACTGTTGCGGTATCGGTTAACCCTTCACCATCTTGCACTACAAGCTCCACCTCATATGTTCCTGCTGATCCGAAGGTATGGGTCGGATTCGCGTCTGATGAAATAGCAGAACCATCTTTAAAATCCCATTGATAACTAACAACCTCTGCATCATCTGTAGAATCATCTCCGGTAAAAGTAACCAACAAAGGCGCGGTACCGCTAACTGGAGCAGCAGTTGCAACTGCAACAGGCGCCTCATTTTCAATATTGCTTACCGTAATAGGGATTGTCGTAGTGTCTGACAAGCCTTCAGCGTCTTCCACTGTTAATTCGACCATGTACGTATTGGGTACGCTAAAAGTATGCACCGGATTTGCTGTCGAAGAAGTTGGTGAACCATCTTTAAAATCCCACAAATACGAAACTACTGCCACATCGTCTGTAGAATTACTGCCGGTAAACGAAACTTCGAGAGGAGCCGTGCCGCTTGTTGGCACTGCACTTACTACGGCCACGGGCGGAGCATTACTACTATTTTCAATTATCTCTATTGCCGAAACTTTAGGCTGGTTAACGCCTCCTTCTGCGGCCAGGGCAGAAAAATGGATATTGAGTTCATCATCTGTAACGCTGACATCAAATGATTTGGAGACTGCGGTTTCCGGACCTACATCTGCATTTATATCATAATTGTCCAGTACCAGGGAATTCTCAATACTAACATCAAAAATCCTTTGGCCTGTACCTCCGGGACCACCACCCGCAGCTCCCCAATATATTTCCGCAAAATGAAGGATAACGAGGTAATCTCCAATTGGAACAGGAATTTGATAGTCAAAAGTGGGTGGAGAAGCTGTACGCTCTGTTTGGTACAAGGGTGCGAGCTGTACATTAGTATTGCTAAATAGCATACCTCCCTGGTACAATTGATCCGCAGTAAACAGTTCACCATTATGAGTAATTTCTGGTCCCCCGGCATTTATTCTAAGAGGAAAGGTATTTCCTATTGGAGGTTCTTCCTGGTAATCCCCCGGTTCAAAAACAACTACTTTACCATTTAATGTGCCTATCCAAATGGTCCCTGGAAAGATATCAGAATCACTATTACAACTGACACCCAAGGCATTACCACCAATTCCGGTGAGAAAACTTGATGTTAATTGCAGCAGGGAACCATTAGGATTGAGTTCCGCCCGTCTTAAAATTCCGTTGTTATGACCTGCCACAAGGTCTCCCTGCATGGCACCTCCAAAATTTGAAGCTGTATATTCATCTATTCCATTGGTATTTGTTCCCCAGGTGGTTACAGGGTTGTCGTCCGGACCATCCGGATTAGATATACCAGGTCCGCGCCAGTCCCCTTCTACACTGTTTGCCGATTGTACAGGAGGCCAGTTTGCAGGTAGTGCTATATTTACGTCTGTTGTAGAACCCGGGGTACTGCCATCGGGGTCATAAACCATGGTTCTAAAGACTGCTCCCTGTGTTCCGAGCAGCATAGGTGCGGTATAAAGACCAGCACCATCAGGATTAGCCCGGGTGGGGTTGGGATGCCCTCCATAAAAGCTTCCAAAAATATAGTTTTGCAAGTCATTTGTAATTAGCTCCAGATGATCCACATTGTTAACCTTTTCACCATCCGCAGTTGGATTGCTGCTTCCGGGTTCATTGGAATCGTAATTATTTGTAGCGCCACCACCTCCTTCATTTACAGGGAAACCTCCCCAGCCCACATTGGCTCCATTATCCGTAACATATACAGCACCACCTTGAGTTACCACCAGATCATAGGCATTTCGGTAGCCCGGAGAGAAAATTTGCACCGGACCTCCCGGCACTATAACAGCCTGATTAAGTCCGTCGTTACCCCCAAAAGGGTCGTTGACGTCTATCCCATTATAGGAGGGGTTGTCAGGATCTGAAATACCATTAGTATTGGCTCGTGAAGGATCGTCCATGGTTGGCAGATCATAAATGTACTTCCTTCCATTACCATCTGTCTTTATCGCTATTCCGTTGATCATATCGAGGTTTACAGACAATACAGCTCCAGACAATGCATATTCACAAGTGTAAACGAAGTTCGTTCCCGGTGCACCGGCATTGGTTATTCCGCCATTGGCTACTATAAGATAATCTACCCCATTTACAGTGGTGAACTCAAGTCCGTTAGTAGCGTGGTTCTCTTCGGAACGAGGTAGTCCGCGGACCAGATCCACGGTATCCCACGAACTGCCATTCCATCTGATTCGTGTAATGATACCGGAATTGGTGTCAAGGTCAAGATCTCCATTACCCCCACCAAATCCTGAACCAATGCGAAAATCACTTGAAGTGACATAAATCAAGGGATTGGCAGCCGTTCCTCCTACTGTAAGCCCTGTAGTCTCTCTCTGAGTTTCTGCATTATTTACGGTCCCGTCATCATCGTGATTGACTATATCGGTCACTGATGAAAGTTGTTCAACAGCGGTCACAACATAGTTGGATGTTCCGTTTCTCTGGATGGTAAATATTTTGATAGTACCAGGGTATTCGGCAACGTATAAACGCCCATCGGGTCCAAACATTAAGGAAGTAACGCCTGAAGAAACATTCCCCAGACCACCAAAATTTAAATCGCTCTTGGTAAAGTCTATTTGTGCATTTAGCTCTGTTGGCAGAATAACAAAAAATAAAAATACCAATGCGATAAAAATTCTAAGATAATTGGGGCAATATGTGGTCATAATTCCAAGCGTTAAAACAGCAATTTTTTAATAGGTTAATTATGGCTTAACTCCTACTAACAAAGATAAATTAACAAAATATTGCAGCAAAAATATGCGATATTTAATCGATCAAATGAAAGAGAATATCGGTAAAAGACAATTTAGTCTTTTATTTTAAATCACGGAATGATTTGTGCAAAAAAAGTGATCAATTCCGGACAAATAATTACGGAACCATTTTTTTAAATCAGGAATTGAGAAATTCTGCTTTTTTAGTATAGTTGAAGGTATTTTCGGCTTGCATAAATGCATATTATGGAGTAGTAGTTTGTCTTAATGCTGATAAATATTCTTAAAAGGCGTAGCGTAGCCAGACCGGATTACCTTTAGGGCTCTTTTGTGTGATTACCTTATTGATTAAAGAAAATGTTCGCTTCTACATCTTGTACCCGCTGAGCGTGATGACCGTACCGTTCTGTATCATTTCGCCGGCCATGGTTGAGATAGTCTTTTTTTTAAAGTCGTTCAAAAGTTGTTCTTTAAAAGGCGCGGCAATGTAATGAACCGGGCATGGATTATCACTATTGCATTTTACAAGGCCTAAAAAGCAATCATTTAATTTTTGTTCATCGTCTATAGCAATTATGATATCCCATAGGGTATTCGCCAGGTTGGCTTTGCTGAGAAAGAATCCTCCTCCTGGGCCCTTAGCCGAGGTTATTAATTGTTCTGTACTGAGCTTCAATAGTAATTTTGCCAGAAAAGCTTGTGGAACATCTAATTCCCTGGCGATTAATTTAGCGCCGAGTTTTTTATTAGCATCGCTATTCAGGGCCAGGTAGATTACAGCTCTTATGGTATATTTGCAAGCATTGGTCAACATAGAAAAATGGAAAAGCTAAAGATACTAAAAAGATGAAATTGGTTAGCCGTAAAAGATAGATCAAAATAATCCTGCAGCATTACTATTTTCTCTGATCAAGATCTCTGGCAATGGTCCTCTACGCTTTTAATAAAATAAGATTGTCAGAAACATATTTTTTTAAGTACCTCAACAAAAAAAAATTAATATTTTTCTTACTGTCTGCTTTTTTAAGCTAAGTTTAAGGCCTGTCTCGGTCGAGAATGGAATATTAAATGTTCAAACACTTTGCTTATTGCAAATTATCCTTGCATCTGCCAAAATTAAGACATCTTTGAAATGGGGTTCTAAACCCGATTATATGTTTGACCAATTTCCGAACGTACAAGACAAAGGCATTAAAATTAAAATTTACCCCTGAAAATTTCCAAATGGAAACAATTATCCATTCCGGTTACTGGCCTATAGTTGTGCTTTTTCTGAGCATGGTATTAGTGATTATATTGATTGCCCGATTAGGATTTCACCCCTTTATTGCCCTGATTCTAGCGGCCATTTTTATCGGGCTAATATCTCCTGACCTACCCATAATTCCCGGGCAAAATCCTTTTGTAACGGCCATTGAACTGCCCATGACCGAATTCGGAATTATGGCTGGAAAAATTAGCTGGGTTATAGCGTTGGCAGCAGTAATAGGCGCTGCAATGATGGAAAGTGGTGCTGCAGAACAAATCGTTGACTGGTTATTGAAATCTCTGGGAAATAAGTATGCAGCAGTTGCGCTGATTATTGGTGGATTTATATTATCTATACCTGTTTTCTTCGATACTGTTTTTTTTCTACTGATACCAATTGGCATTACGTTGGCCCTAAAAACGGGCAAAGATTACGTTTTATACGTGGTTGCGATTTCTGGTGGTGCAGTCATTGCACACAGTCTTGTACCGCCCACTCCAGGCCCATTGATTATGGCTGAGACACTTAACATAGAATTAGGCATTGTTATTTTATGTGGTATAGTGGCGGGAATTCTCCCTGCAATTATGGTACTAAGAGTGGCAAAATGGCTGAATAGAAGAATGAACATTCCGGTAAGAATAAGTCATGGCCCAGGTATTGAAATTAGTAAAAGACCTGGTCTTTTACTCTCACTACTACCCGTGATTATTCCACTATTTTTGATTAGCCTTGCCTCAATTGTCAAGACAGTTACCGGGGAACTACCTGCAATGATCGCTTTTTTGGGGAATAAGAATATAGCCATGGGAATGGGTTGTCTTATAGCGCTATTGCTATGGGCAAAGTCAAGAGAATTTGATTCCCATCAACTTTGGAAAAATGTAATTAAACCTCTGGAAGTTGCAGGTATTATCATTTTAATAACGAGTGCCGGAGGTGCATTTGGTGCTATGATCAAACACAGTGGTATTGGAGGCGCAATTGGTCTTGCCACTGAAGGGTTTCAGATTCACTATATTATACTGGCCTGGTTGGTAGCCGCGGCGATGAAAATTGCTCAGGGATCGGGTACAGTTTCCATGATTACGGCTTCAGCTATCATGATGACGTTGATTGGGCCGGAGGTAGAACTGGCATATCACCCCATTTATATTTTACTTTCAATTGGTTTTGGATCGCTTTTTATATCCTGGATGAACGATAGTGGTTTTTGGGTTGTGGCCCGTATGAGTGGATTTACAGAAAAAGAAGCCTTGAAGACGTGGACATTTTTACTTGCAATACTATCATTGGTAGGCCTATCTGAGGTTTTACTATTTTCCTGGATATTACCAATGGTGTAACAAATTGAACTTAGTATATAACTTAATATTGAATTAAATGAAAGTAGTCATTTTTGGAGGGGGAGGTTTTATCGGTCAAAGGTTAGCCCGTGAATTGCTGACAGAGGAAAGTCTTGATCAGGGAAAACTAACTAGATTAACCTTAGTAGACATTGCGTTTCCCAGGGATAATTTCAATGATTCCAGAATAGAATATATCGAGGCGGATTTTAGTGAAAGAGCTGTTATAGAAAAGATTCTAAAGAGCAATCCTACTCTGATATTTCATCTTGCGGCTGTAGTGAGTGGCGAGGCAGAAAAGAATTTTGATTTAGGCATGAAAATCAATTTTCAGGCTTCCCTTCAAATGTTAGAACTATGCCGGTCATTGAAGGTACATCCCAGAATTGTATTTGCAAGTTCTTGCGCCGTATTTGGCGGTGATGTCAGCAAGGTGATTCTTGATGAGACCGGTCCTAAACCACAAAGTTCCTACGGAACCCAAAAGGCAATGGTAGAACTACTTATGAACGATTACAGCAGAAGAGGGTTTGTAGACGCAAGAAGCCTGCGACTTCCAACAATTGCCATTCGTCCAGGAAAGCCAAATACAGCTACATCCTCATTTGTGAGCTCAATTATTCGAGAACCTTTAAATGGTAAGAAGGCAACTTTCCCGGTTCCACTTGATACGGAAGTGTGGATTCATTCCCCAAAAAGTGTGGTCCAAAATTTTATTCACGCTGCCAATATTGATTCATCTGATTTGGGTACAGACAGGATAATCAATCTGCCCGGATTAAACACTAGTATTAAGGAGATGATTTCGAGTCTTGAACAGCTGACCAACCCGGAGGTGGTTAGTTTAATTACCCAAAAACCAGATAAATTTCTCGAGAGTATAGTACTGACATGGCCCCCTCGATTTGATACGAAAAGGGCCCGTGAACTGGGCTTTAAGACCGATTCTAGTGCGGAAGAAATAATCGGATTGTATATAGAAGAAGAGGGAATTACTTAAAAACGCCCCGGAGTAATAATACAATTTACACTTTTGAAGTTCTAATTTTAGGCTAAGTAGACAACAGCCCCTTATAATTTTGCCTCTTTTCTATAATTTGCCGGTGACAAACCAACATGATTTGTGAACATTCTTGAAAAGTAATATGGGTCTTCATAACCCAGCTTTAACCCTATTTCTTTTACTTTCAAATTAGTAGTTAGCAAATATTTAATCGCTCGTTCCATTTTTAAATGAATAAAATAGTCGTGAGGAGAACTGCCGATATTCTTCTTAAATAATCTGTATAAATTAGCATAGGAATAATTCGAATGCTGGGCTAACTCAACCGCACTAATAGTAACATTCAGATGAGCCCTCATGTATGAAATAACCTCATTAATTACGTCATGTTCATTATCCTTTTTTACTGACCGGTAAACTTCTAAATATTTTATTGAGCTTAAAAATTGCTTTAAGCAGATATTTGCATAAACAACTTTATCAGGAACAAAGCAATCTTTCAGGTTTTGCAACATCTCTTCGAATAATATTAAACGCTCTTCAAGCCTGGAATTATTTGATGGAGGTATCTTGATTATCTGGTTTAATACTGGTGAATATGCACTGGCATTGGCCCCAGTAAAATGAATCCAATAATTTGTCCAGGGATTTCTATCGTTAGCGCCATAGCTACAAGCTGTATTTGGCTCAATAACAAATAATTGGTTCTTATTTACCGCAGTTCTGATACCTCTAACCTCTACCCATCCTTCTCCGCTCAAACAATATATAAGGATAAACTGACGGCATCCTTTAGGTCGAATTCGATGTTGTCCTATTGCTTTAGGAAAAACACCTATATGTGTTATGTAAAGATCTTTGATACAGGGATTCTTTAATACATTCTTAAGAATAGCACCTGGTACGTATATCATTCTTTGCCCAACATATGTGCCCTCGCCTACAACTACCCCTCTTTCATTTCTCATAATACAGAACCTTTTATATATCTAATCAATTAAATATTCTATGTATTTCTAATACAATCCCTACGGACAAAAATAAATAATAATCCATCTTTTTGAAATAAAATGTCATTGTTCTGATCTTATTTACTGACTAGGTTTGCCCTAAAATATCTTATAGGTTCTGAAATGAGCAAGACAGTTAGCAATAATTCGGCAGGCGGATATACGGACAGCAGGGGTGAATGGCGACCGGAAAAGCCAATTTCATATGCCCCTATTTTTGTGTTTCCCCCAAGGCTTAAAGCATTTTTAGGCTGGCTATTCAAATTTTTATTTACGGCGAATTTATTCTATTTGGCTGTTGTACTGCTAAGCTATTACTTCTTTCAGCCTGCATTAGAGCAAATGAAGACTTTTAAGCTTTCGTGGATATCTGTAATTTTGGTTAGAAACATGACCTTGGTGTGGCTCATTTATGGGGGCTGGCACTTGTATTTGTATACTTATAAAAAAAGGGGTACCACGTCAAAATACAGTCCCAGATGGCAAAGTACCAATGGTTCTACCTTTCTGTGGAACGATCAGGTTTATGACAATGTTTTCTGGTCGTGCGCTTTCGGCGTGCCAATATGGAGCGCATACGAAGTAATCACTTTCTGGCTTTATGCCAACGACAAAATACCTTATTTAGATTTTAGAGAACACCCTCTACTATTTATAATGTTATTTCTGTTGGTTCCATTTTGGCGGGAGTTTCACTTTTATGTAATTCACCGAATAATTCATTGGAAACCGCTTTACAAAAGCATTCATTATCTGCATCACTATAATATTAACCCTGGACCATGGTCTGGGCTGGCAATGCATCCTGTTGAACACCTTTTATATTTTAGTGTTATGGCAGTGCACTGGATAGTTCCATCTCATCCTTTGCATTTTATGTTCAACTCACAGCTTACTGCCTTGACCCCAGCTCCAGGACATAGCGGATTTGAAGGGAAATTAGGAAAGTTACTATCTTTTGGCTCATACTTCCATTATTTGCATCATCGTTTGTTTGAATGCAATTATGGACAAACAAAAATTCCGCTGGATAAATGGTTTGGTATTTTTGAGGATGGCGCACAGACCCAAACAGAAAAAAACGAAGCTGCATCCATGTACCATAAGCTTAGGGTTGACAAAATTATTGACGAAAGCCCTGAGGTCAGATCGTTTTACCTGAAAAGTGTCGATAACCTCGAGTTGAAAAAAAATATTCCGGGACAGCATCTTACTTTTAGATTTCCATTTCATGACAAGGATTTATATCTAAATGACGGAAATACTGATGGCGTAAAAATAAATTATGCCCTTAGGTCCTATACTATTTCGAACACTTGTGCTAACAGCACATATCGTATTTCGGTAAAGAAAGAGGATAAGGGTAAGGTGTCTTCTGCTCTTCACAATACCCTTAAAGCAGGTGATGTTGTTGAAGCCAAAGGCCCAAAGGGTAATTTTGTTTTTAATAAAAAGAAAAGACATTTAGGTGTATTCATTGCCGGGGGTATTGGAATTACGCCAATTCTATCAATGTTAAAAGGTCTTGAAAAGACATATGATCCTATTTATGTGTTCCTATCGGTAAGGGAGGAGCGTTTGTTTGTTTTTAAAGAAGAAATTCAAGCTATTTGTGATGAGCATCCCAATATTGTAATGAATGTATTTTTCTCTGATGACATAACCCCTGATAGTTATGAAAGATTCCCTGATTGGAAAATAAATGAGGGAATGTTAAGTATGGAAAAATTAAAATTCGTTTTACCTATAAAAAAGAAATTTGACATTTACCTCTGCGGACCAGCAGCCATGAATGATTTCTTTGCAAAAGGTATAAACGCATGGAAGGGAAGAAAAGCTAAGGTAAATACCGAAAATTTTGGTGGCAAATTTGCAAGCCGATCTGTGGTCGCCAAAGACGTTCAAATTCATTTTATTCGGTCAAATAAAACCCTAAAATGGGATAACGAATACACCAATCTTCTCGAGTTTGCAGAGTCCAATGGTGTAAGTATGGAAGCCGGATGTACGTTCGGCGAATGTGGGGCATGTAGTGTAAAAATCCATAAAGGAGAAGTAGGCTATAATTACCACACGGCGGTAAAACCGGTAAAGCGAAATTGTTTACCATGCTCATGCCATCCAACTTCTGATATTGAATTGAATGCGTAAACATTATATATTGAAATAATTGATGAGAATACAATTTTCATATCCTTATTGGGGAAGTAAACATTTATCCCTAGAAGTTTTTTTTCGAAAAATTAAGGATGAAGGTTACAGCGGAGTTGAAATGGGTATTCCTTTTGACATAGAATACACAAACGAGCTTAGCTATTTATTGAAGAAATATGACCTATCATTAATTGCACAGCAAACAATTCATCAAGCGAACCTATCAGCGAAGGAATATGCAGTAAAAATGGAGGAATACTTGTACCATTTGGCCTCATTCCGACCCGAATTTATTAATTCCCATACGGGCCGAGATTACTATTCCTTCAGCGAAAATTGCGAGCTTTTCAAAGTCGCCGAAGTCGTTGCCGCCAAAACCGGTGTTCCTATTTTACATGAAACCCACCGAGGAAGGGCGTTGTTTTGCACCACAATGACCCAAAAATTCCTTGATGTGTTCCCTACATTGAAGATAACCGCTGATTTTTCACATTGGTGTTGCGTTTCGGAATCGTTACTCCAGGAACAGCAAGATTTTGTAAAAACGGCAATACGCCATACAAATTACATTCATGCCCGTATCGGGAACGAACAAAGTCCACAAATCAATCATCCGGGAGATCAGGAAAATGAAAGGGCCGTGAACGCGCATATTGATTGGTGGAAGCAAATAGTCGCAAGGGCCAAAGAAACCGGTCAAAAAGAATTCTGGATATGTACGGAATTTGGGCCGCCCCCCTATTTACAGACCCTGCCTTTCACAAACCGGACGGTGGCAAATCAATTTGAAGTTAATCTGTACATGAAAAAGCTATTGGAAAATACTTTTGACAAATAAAAGTACTTGAAAAGGGTTAATTCAGAGCGCCAAAAATTCCACAAATCTTAATAAATACAGTACACGTGTGCTGTATATTACAGTTAATAGCATAAAAACTTCTTGTTGGCCTATAATTATATGCTAATGGAGCTGTAGGAACATCCTGATATCAATATTCCACTCCTTACACCCTATAAACATTACTATTCTTAATTCACAAAAAAGTAGATCTAAAAATAAGATTTAGCCATCCCAGATAATAATAAATTATGAAAGTGGTAAAAAATGTAATAAAAAATTTGCAGTATTCACAGTTTTACTGTTTATTTGTATCACACGAGTAATATTACACGTGTAAAATATTAAAATAGAATAATCAATTACTAAACTAGCGCTTATGGAAATCAAAAAATGTATTCCGCTGCTCATTCTTTCTGCTTTTATTCTGGGCACTTTTAAGGTGGGGGCATCGAACTTTAATGCTCCTGAAATGAGCACCTATCAAGACCAGGTGGTTACAGGAACAGTAACAACGTCAACAGACGGCATGCCATTACCTGGTGTGAGTATAGTTGTCAGGGGAACCACAATAGGTACTCAGACCGACTTTGATGGTAATTATTCATTAGAAGTTCCGGATGACAATGCTATCCTTGTTTTTAGCTATGTTGGCTTCCTGACTCAGGAAATTACAGCTCAGGGACAAACCACAATCGACGTTGCAATGAACGAGGATGTTGCCGCATTGGACGAAGTGGTCGTTATTGGTTATGGAACAATGAAGAAACAAGACGTAACCGGTGCAGTATCCTCTGTTGAAGCTCAGGATATTGTAAGCACCCCAGTACCTGGTATCGCCGATGCAATAAAAGGTAGAATTGCTGGTGTAGATATCACAAATACCAGTGGTAATCCCGGGGCACCGCAGCAAATCAGAATTAGGGGTAACCGTTCTATTTCGGCTACCAACAGGCCCCTGGTAGTAGTTGATGGTATTCCCTACGCAGGTGATATTAACGAAATAAACCCCAATGACATAAAGTCTATTGAAGTACTTAAAGATGCATCGGCTACCGCTATTTATGGTTCCAGAGGTGCCAATGGGGTTATCCTTGTAAGCACTAAAAGAGGTAGTACAGGGGAGGCTAAAGTCACTTTTGATACCTACTACGGTCCGACCCAGATCTATGGCGGCCTGGAAGTCAGAAATGCCGAACAGTACATACAACAAAGAAGAGATGTGGCTGCATACTTAGGAAACGACACCTCAGATCCGGGGATCTTTCAACCCTGGGAACTTGATGCCATTCAAAATGGTGTAGATACCGATTGGATGAGCTATGTTTTTAGAAACGGATACCGCCAGAATTATCAGCTTTCTGTTTCGGGCGGCAACGAAAATACCCAATACCTGGTTTCAGGAGGGTTCTATAACGAAAAAGCAATCGTTGATAAAGGAGATTTTAGCCGTTATACTTTTCGTCTGAATTTGGATCAGAATGTGACCGATTGGCTGAAGCTAGGAACATCTACCAGTATAACATTCTCTGAGCGAAATAACGGAATTTACATTCCAATTAATTCCATTCAGATAAGTCCGTTAGCATCTCCTTATGATGATAATGGCGATTTATATGTAACAGACAGTCCACAACGAAGCAACGTACGGAATCCCGTTGCAAGAAATTTTGGAGCATCTAAGGATGAAGACCAATGGATCCAGGTAAATCCTAATATTTATGCCGAGTGGAACATTACGCAGAACTTAACGTATAGATTAAACGGAGCAGCTTCATTTGGCTACACGAGAAATGGGGTATTTCAGTCTTTGACTTACAGGCACGGGCAACCTCCTGTGGCTTCTCAGAGAACCACAAATACTAAAGATCTATTGTTAGAAAATATACTTTCTTATAACAAAACATTCGGAAAACACAATATTCAGGCAACAGGTTTATTCAGTGTACAAAAAAATATGTTTGAGAGCCTGAATGCAAATGTTCAAGGTCTTCCTTATGAATCACAGGAGTTTTATAACTTAGGTACAGCACAGACCATAAATGGTGTAGGAAGCGATTTGCAGGAATGGGGCCTGACTTCAGTTATGGGTCGAGTGCATTATGGATATGATGACAAGTGGTTGGTTACTGCAACAATGAGAGCCGACGGTTCCTCAAGGTTAGCCGAAGGCAATAAATGGGGGTTTTTCCCTTCCGCTGCAGTCGGATGGAAACTTAGTTCAGAACCCTTTATGCAAAACCAGGAAACTTTTGATAATTTGAAATTAAGGGCCAGTTTCGGAAGGGTTGGAAATACGGGTATCAATCCTTACCAAACACAGGGCTCTTTGCAACGTGCAAGTTATAATTTCGGCAATTCCAATGTATTTGGTTATCTCCCCTCAGAACTATCTAATTCAGATCTCGGTTGGGAAATGACTAATACGATCAACTTCGGGGTAGATTTTAGTCTTAAGGGTGGAAGAATTTCAGGTTCCCTGGAATTGTACAAACAATATACCACAGACCTAATACTAAGCAGACAGCTGCCTCCAACTTCCGGTTTTGATGCCATTTTGGAGAATGTGGGTAAAACCGAGAATACAGGTTTCGAACTTACTTTGCAGACAACACCTGTAGCACTTGATAACGGATTTGTATGGAACAGTGACTTAACGGTGGCCAATAACAATGAAGAAATCGTAGAGTTGTTCAATGGTGCTGAAGATGATATAGGTAATGAATGGTTTATAGGCGAATCTGTTGACTCCTGGTACTTCTATGATGCCATTGGTATCTGGCAGGAAAGTGAGGCCTCTCAGGCCGCAGGGTTTAACCAGGTTCCCGGTTCAGTAAAATTACGCGACGTAAACGGTGACGGTTCTATCAATGCTGATGACAGAGTGATATTGGGAAGTCCGACGCCAAACTGGGTGCTGGGCTGGAACAATTCTTTCCGCTATAAGGCATTTGATATGAACATTTACATGATTTCGAGACTTGGACATGTGGTGAAAAATGGTTATTATGAAACATTGTTCACCAACGCTTTCGCCCAGGATGTTCACAATGGTCTGGTACTAGACTATTGGAGACTGGATAATCCGGTAAACGATATTCCGGCGGCAAGTGATTATAACCTCAACGACTTTCCAGCTTCGTTGTCCTATGTTAAAGGTGATTTCCTAAAAATCAGGGATATAACCTTAGGCTATACTTTGGAAAAGGAAAAAATATCAAAATTACCCGTAGAAAGCTTACGAATCTATTTCACGGCAAACAATGCCATTCAATTCAATAAGAAATTTCAAGGTGCCGATATTGATCTTGAAACAGACAACGGCGATATTGGAAGAGATAATTCTGGCAGATTCATCACACCCCAGGCCAAGGCCTTTATATTGGGATTAAACGTTAAATTTTAAACAAGCGCTATGAAAACTATTTTTAAACTAACATGTTTTATTATTCTATTTACAGGATGTACAAACGTTCTGGAAGAGGAAATCGTTTCAGGAATAACCGCTGACCAGTTTTATATTGATGAGGCAGGTATTCAGGATGCACTTACCGCTGGATATGCAAGGTTAAAGCATTTCTACGGACAACAGGAAGGGTATTGCCTTACTAATGCGGGGACCGATATATACGGTGCCGGACGGGGAGACTGGTTATTACAGTTTCACCTCTATGATGCCACCTTGAATCCTTCAACAAAATATTTGGCGCCAACATGGACCAACTTTTACAAGGCTATAAATATTTATAACACAGTCATTGGAAGAGCCCCAGAGGTCATTGATGATCAGCAAACTTTGGATACAATATTGGCCGAAGCGCGTTTTTTAAGGGCATTTGTTTACTTTCAATTGGTCCAGATTTGGGGAGACGTACATTTGACATTGGAGGAAACATCGGGTGTGGAATTGGAGGCGAATCGGACTCCGGTAAGCGAAATCTTTTCTACCGCGATCATTCCCGATCTTGATTTTGCCATGGCTAACCTATCAACAGATGCTGAAGTTGGCAGGGCAACGGTACAAGCTGCAAAAGGAATTAGAGCAAGGGTGGCGATGGTACAGCAAGACTGGGCAACAGCCGAAACCTTGACTAAAAGTCTGATCAATGATTATTCTTTCAGTCTGATGGATTCTTACAGAGAACTCTGGAGCATGGATAACGAGCAAAATTCAGAAACCATTTGGTCCATTCAATTTTCACCAGATCCATTGGTTTCTCATGAAAATGGTGGAGTCAATTACTTTACACCCTGGTATACCAAAAACCCTGGAACATCATTTAATGTTAAGGATGGGCAGACCTGGGTTGGCTATAAACCCACATCTTACTTTTACAGTCTCTGGGATAAATCAATGGACAGAAGGTATTTTGAAGGGCTTCAGAATGTGTATTACGATACCCCGGGAGCTATAGAAGGAGACACCATAGTTTACTACTCTATAGACAATTTGACAGATGCGGAAATCGCAGCTAGACCATATACAGTATATGATGTTGAACTGCTTATTAGTGATGACTCATCCTGGCCGCAACCTACTAAAGTAAGGGACGAATCCCGGCCCAACTTTGGTGTTAAGGCGAGTAGAGATCTGGTGATGGTTCGTTTGGCCGATATTTATCTTGTATTGGTAGAAGCGCTGTTTCATCAGGGTAAGACAGACGAGGCGGTGACATTTATGAACACCCTTAGAAGTATTCGCGCTATCGATGGTCAGGAAGCTGCAATGGAAATAACCATAGCAGAACTGGATCTTGATTTCATTCTCGATGAACGTGCAAGGGAACTCTTTGCGGAAGGAAGGCGCTGGTTTGTACTAAAACGCCTCGGGCTTTTGGTAGACCGTGTAAGACAGCATAATATCTATGGTGCAGCAGATCATATTCAGGAGCACCATAACTTAAGACCAATACCCCTGGAACAAATTGATCGTAGCGGAAATGACTATGCGCAAAATCCGGGTTACTAAATTGAATTGACAAGAACATGGCGACAGGTTATTAACCAATTTGTCGCCTTATTCTTTTTTGATGTGTTTAATTATTAAATGCACTGTATCCGCTAATTAGGGCAATTGGGTATCTATTGGATCCCGAAATGTAAACTACAGACCTCCTATGCGATTTACAAAGAACACCTTTTCTCACTTCAAAATTTCATTACTGATTTTGGTAATGCTTCCCTCTATGACTATTGGGCAGCAATACAAACCCAGTGAAGCCAATTTGGAACAGCGTGAATGGTTCCAAAATGCCCGATTCGGTATAATGGTACATTGGGGGCTTTATTCGCTGTTGGCTGGCGGTGGTGATGCTATACCCTCGGCATGGATCCTAAGGGAGAAGAATATTCCGCCTGAAGACTATAAAAAGCTGTTGAACTTTTTTAACCCTTCGGACTTTTCGGCCGAAGAATGGGTAAAGCTCATTAAGGATTCCGGAGCCGGATATTTAAATTTTGCAGTAAAACACGGGGATGGGTTTCTGCTTTACGATTCCAAAACCTCAGATTTCAAAGTCACAAATACACCTTTTGGAAGGGATGTATTACGCGAATTAAAAGGGGCGTGTGATAAGTATGATCTTGGCCTAATGATACACTATTACCAAATGGGGCTAACAGACGATGACTATCTCGCCGCCAGGACAGACCCTGAATCTAATGAGGCTGAATGGCAGCGGTTTTTAGACAGACAAAATGAACAGGTCCGCGAACTGGTGACCGATTATGGAAAAATTGACGGTCTCTGGTTTAACGGTTGGTGGGAAATAGCAGAAAGACGGGATTGGGATCTTCAGAAAACCTACAAGATTGTACATGACGTTCAAAGTCAGGCCCTGATAACAAATAACCATCATATAGGTTTGCAGGATGGAGAGGATTATGAATTATTCTACAAGAAATTCCCGCTAGACGCCAAAACCAATATCCCAAGGGAAACCTTCTTTTCCATTAGCAAAACTGCCTGGGCTTATAACCTGGTAGTAGATGATTATCTGAGTGCTGATGAAATCATTGCTGCAATCATCAGGGCATCGGCACACAATAGTAATTTTACGTTGAACATAGGACCTATGCCAGATGGAAGGATTGCTCCTGAAACGATTAATACACTGAGAGAAGTAGGCGCATGGATGAATACTTATGGCGAAATCATCAGAGGGTCCAAAGCCAAAGAATGGCCAACCACTGATGAATTGGCCTTTGTGGAAAAAGGAGCATCTGTTTATATGTTTATCATGAATGATTTAGCTGATAAGCTCGAACTGCCAAATGGTATTTCCACCAAGGAAATTAAAAGTATTTCACTATATGGATCGGATGACAAAATCGGATATAGTAAGGGTCTAAAAAAGGGTATCTTGCTCAAAGACCAGATGAAGGTCAAAAAAGGAACAGTATATGAAATCAAAACCAGATAAAATGAAATTAAGAATTTTTCCCGCATTCATTTTGGTTATTTTGTCTCAGGCACTCCTGGCTCAGAATAAAAATGAAAATAGCGGGTTTATCGCAACGATGCATCATGAAATTGACTCTGTCAGAAGGGTTGTGAATACCATCCCCACTACTGCCAAAAGTCAGGATTATCGCCTGAATATTATTGACAACTGGACACGCCTGATGGCCTTTGCTGGGGCAGACCTTTCCGGATTTGATGGCTATTTGGATCTGTTGGCATTGGGAAAGGAAAAATCGGAAAAGGATTATCACAAGGCAATCGACCGGACATTTTTTGGTTTGGAATTTTTATATACCGATTTTATGTCGAGCCCTGAAGGTCAGGCTTTTAGTCCAAGAGCAAAATTTAACAGGAATACCTCGGAATGGCCACTATTTCACGGAAACGAAAAACAAACCCGGACTACCGACAGTCCTGGGCCGCAAAAAGGAACATTGGCATGGAAATTCCCAACGGGTCGACCATGGTATTCCAGACCGGCGGTGGAAAACGGCAAAGTATATGTGACCTCTCCTGGTATGACCACTACCTTACATCGTCTGAACGAAAAAGATGGCAAGGTAGATTGGAAAGCTACCCAACGGGGTAATGGTCACCAATATGGCACAGCGAGAATGAATTCCTCTGTATTACTAATTGATAATATGGCCATAGTTCGTGAAGTTGGTAGTGGTGGTAACAACGGACATCAAAAGCACTTTGTGTTTATCGATAAAAAAAGTGGTAAGGTCCTGAAGGAAGAATATGCAGGCCATATCGATTACCGGGTTGGTTACGCTCCTCTGGAAGGAAACAATGATTATTTGTTATATCCTCATGGCATGCAGACCATTCATTGGGCCAAAGAACGTACGATTACCACCTTTGACAGTCTTATGTGTAAAAATCCGAAAACCGGCAAACTGATTTGGAAGCAATACATTGGTGAATACTGGACAGAACCACTATTAAAGGATAATAAAGTATATGTAGGTGCTGTTGATGGTAGCATTTCTGCTTTTGACGCGAAAAAGGGTAGTGAAGGGGCGTTGTGGACATATAAAACCAAGGCCGCAATAAATTCAAAATTGGCTTCGAATGGTAAAATAGTGGTGGCCGGTTCAGGGGACGGCTCAGTTTACGGATTGAGTGCAGACACCGGGACGAAAATATGGGAATTTGCTGTTGAAAAACCCGAATCAAGGGCCTTTCAACAATTCTCTCAGGCAGAAGTCACGGCCAGCAGAGTTTATATTGGAGGGGCAGACAAAAACCTGTACTGCCTGGATGTTTCATCAGGAAAATTGCTCTGGAAACATAATTTAGACGACTGGATTCGTTCCAAAACCTTGGCCCACGACGGAGCTGTTTATACAGCTACCCTTAGCGGAAAGCTTTATAAGTTCAATGAAGCAGGAAAAATCATTTGGATTAAACAACCCACTGGACATCAAGTATTTGCCGATTTGGTAATGGGCGAACATAGTCTGTTATTAAATTCTTCTGATCTCTATTTGCATAGTATAAATCTCGAAAACGGAACGGAACGTTGGCGGCATAGTCTTATGGATGCCGTTTATTCCGGCAATGACAGAATATGGGCTGATTTTGATGGTGGCGGTGGTGATTTTCAATCTCCTCCAATGGTTGCCGAAGGTATGGTCATTGCGGGTAGCCCAGATCGATTTGTCCATGCCCTGGACCAACACACAGGGAAGGAAATATGGCGTTTTGAGGTTCGCGGACAAATACCGGCTGCACCGATCTTTTACGAAGGCAAGATTTATTTCGGACAACAGGGCGGTACTAGTAACTATTATTGCATCAACGCTTATACGGGTGAATTGGTCTGGAAAAAAGAGGTCGGTTGGGGCTGGGCCTCTGCCAATGCAGCTAATGGCAAAGTCTATGTACCCACGGTAAGCGGTTGGGTATATTGTGTCGATGCTAATACGGGAGAGACCATATGGGAATACAACACAGAGAACGGCACCTATCCCGCCCCGGCCATTGAGGGCGATGTGGTGGTCTACGGTTCTTGGGCCAACAATTACTATGGGTTCGACAAGAATACCGGCACGAAATTATGGGAGAAAAACATCCATGGCAATCCGGATTCCGGTGCGGCCTTGGTCTATGATGGAAAGGCCTATCTGCAAGGACTTTCATCCGATTACTTTTATACGGTCGATTTGAAGACCGGAAAGGAAATATGGAAATTCAAAATACCCGATGGGTATGAGTGCAATGTATCGCCTTCCATTGATAATGACCGTCTATACTTTAGTGTGTTCAGGAATATGTCGGTCTGCACTATTCCAGTGCCTAGTATTACGTATTGTCTTGATGCACAAACAGGCGAAAAAGTCTGGCAGTTAGACGGAGGTGGAGGTCTTACTGGCCCCGCAAATGCACAGGATAAGGTGTATTTCGCATCTACGATGGAGCCCTATTTGTGGTGTGTTGATGCGGCAGGTAATGGTGATGGGACCACTAAAGTTCATTGGAAATTTAAAATGACGGGAAGGGCCGAGGAGTCTTGTGTAACCATCGCTAACGGAATGGCTTTTATTTTGGCTACCGATGGCTATGTTTATGCAGTTGAATAATATTTAGAATCAGCTGTAAAAGAGAAGCAGACTCCAATTCAGATAATTGAAAACAAGGATTTATTTAATAGAACATATTTCTAAATAATTGAATTACAATATAAAAATGGCCAATGTGAAAATTTGATTACTGCGTTTTATTGAGAAGATCCGATAACATAATATTATCAAAAGCACCTATGAATAAATTAGTTGATACCAATACAGCCATTGAGCAGATAAACGATGAAGCCACTGTAGCAATAGGTGGCGCAGGAGCCGGCCATGCTGTACCAGATGCATTGTTAAAAGCATTGGGCCAGAGATATAGGGAAACCGGTCATCCAAAAAAAATTACTACAGTCCATCCATGCGGAATCGGAGATAATGATCAAAGAGGATTAAATCATATAGCAATCGAAGGTTTAATTGAAACAGACTTTGGAGGATTTTGGGGCAATGCCCCAAAAATGGTGAAGCTCGCTAAAGAAAATAAGATCAAGGGATATAATCTTCCGCAAGGCATACTTAGCCATTTAATGCGTGCTTCTGCATCAAAAAAACCTGGGGTAATAAGCAAGGTTGGACTGCAAACTTTCGTAGATCCCAGGATTGAAGGTGGAAAAATTAATGAGATTACAACAGAAGATTGGGTTAAGCTTATTCAGCTCGATGAAGAAGAGTATCTGTTTTACAAATCTTTTAATATAGATGTGGCGTTAATACGAGGAACCTCAATGGATTCTGAAGGAAACATTACCATGGAAGAAGAAGTGGGTACTCTGGCTATGTTCTCAATAGCTCAGGCAGCTAAAACAAATGGTGGTATTGTAATTGCTCAGGTAAAAAATTTAATTTCGGGGCATTGTGATCCGGGCCAGGTAAAAGTACCAGGTTATCTGATAGATTTTGTGGTTCATGAACCCGAACAGGAAATGACATTTATCTCCAAATTTGACCCCGCCCTGGTTAAACGAGATGTGCCTTACATTCCTGAAGAAATTACCCTTGAAGGGCCAAAAATGGTAATTGTTAAACGAGCGGCACTAGAGCTCAGGAAAGGGGCCTTTGTGAACCTCGGTTATGGCATGTCTGATGGTGTTCCTATTATTGCACAGCAAGAAGGGCTTGCCGATGACATTACCTTTATGATAGAGCAAGGGGCCAGTTCAGGAATTCCGACTACAGGGCTTAATTTTGGAGCAATGTATAACCCCTCTTCAATAGTGGATGACGGATATCAATTTGACTTCTTTCAGGGAGGAGGTCTGGATATTGCATATTTGGGTTTTGCCCAAATCGATAAGGACGGAAATGTCAATTCCAGTAAATTTGGTCATATTTTAACGGGTTGCGGTGGATTTATCGATATTTCCCAAAATGCCAAAAAAGTTGTTTTTACTGGTACTTTCGCTGTTAAATCTAAACAGGAAATTACCGAACAGGGAATAGATATAATCGACCCGGGTAAATTCAGAAAGTTTGTAAATTCGGTAGAACAAATTACTTTCTCTAGCGATTTTGCGAGAAAAAATTGTCAGGAAGTCTATTATATTACAGAAAGGGCCGTCTTTAAATTGGCCGATAAAGGTATCGAACTCATTGAATTAGCGCCGGGAATTAACTTACAGAAAGATGTCCTGGATATGATGGATTTCAAACCATTAATAAGCCCTGATTTAAAAGAAATCGATGCCGGTGTTTATAAAAATGAGGCCTTAAACTTAAATAAAGTCCTGTCCTAAAATATAAATATGATTTTAACCGAACTTAAGAATGGTGTTCAAACTATTATCCTGAACAACCCGGCAAAAATGAATTGTATCGGTTTTGAAATGCTTTATGGCTTACAAGAGGCCATCTCAGCAGCTGCAGAAGACAATGCAGTTTCGGTGGTCGTTATAAGGGGTAATGGAGAAAAAGCATTTTCATCCGGGGCTAACACAAAAGAATTTACAGCGCTGGAAGGCAAGGAAGTCGAAAAATGGATTCGACTCGGCAATGCCATTTTCAATCAATTGGAACAACTTCCAAAACCAACCGTGGCCTACCTCCAGGGGTACGCCATGGGAGGTGGTCTTGAAATGGCCCTGGCATGCGACTTTAGATTAGCTCATCCATCGGCTATTTTATCAAGTCCTGAAGTCTCCAATGGTTGGTTACCTGGCTGGGGTGGCATGTGCAGATTACGTCGTCTGGTCGGCGAGGCCAACGCTAAGCAAATAGTTTTGTTATCTGAAAAGTTAGATGCCAAAACTGCTTTGGAAAAGGGACTGATTACACGTATATGTTCTTCAGAAAATGCAGAGCAGGAAGTGCTTCAATTTGTATATGAGCTTAATAAATTAAACCCGAAAACATACGCATTAGCAAAAGCAGCCCTGATGGATAGTTCACGAACCACTACCGGCAGCGATATCGATTTTGATGTCCTCGCGGTTAATTTAGCCCAAAGAGATTAAATTGGAAACTAGGATATGGAGATAGATAATACTATTACATTTAAGGATGTTTCCAAAGAATTAAAGAGTTTTTGGGAATTGGTCATTAAGAAAGTCCATGCGTTGGAAAAGAATTATGATGAGACCAAAGGAAGTCCGGTCTTCACAATAGATGGCAAATATACTACTCGCGGATGGACAGAGTGGACACAGGGATTTCAATTTGGGATACCGTTATTGGCTTTCGATGCAACAGACGATATCGAAATGCTTACCATCGGAAAAAATAATACGCTTCAAAAAATGACTCACCACCTGAGTCATTTTGGTGTTCACGATCATGGTTTCAATAATTTGAGTACCTATGGCAATCTGCTCCGCCTGGCTAATGAAAACCAATTTGAATGCAGAGGTTTTGAAAAGGACTTTTACAGGTTGGCTCTAAAAATGTCTGGGTCCGTACAAGCTAAAAGATGGACGGATATTCCGGATGGCGGATATCTCTACTCCTTTAACGGTCCGCATTCCCTTTTTATCGATACTATACGTACCTGCCGGATACTATTAGCTGCTCATACATTGCAGCACCGCATGCTTGAAGAACAGGATAAAGAAACAGATTTGTTACAACGGGCAATAATCCATGGAATGACAACAGCAAAATATGCGGTTTACTATGGGGAAGGCAGGGATAGTTTTGATGATTGGGGACGTGTAGCCCACGAATCTATTTTCAATCTGAATGATGGTGCTTATCGCTGCCCCAACTCTCAACAGGGATTTTCAGGGTTTACAACATGGACCCGTGGCCTGGCATGGGCAATGCTGGGTTTTACTGAATTTATCGAATATTTGGATGCCTTTTCCCTTGGCAGCGATGAAACCAGAAAAACATTTCTAAAAGCCGCTAAGGCAACCTGTGATTTTTATATTGAACATACTGCCTCTGATGGAATACCTTATTGGGATACAGGTGCCCCGTTGTTGTACAAATTGGGAGAGTACCAGAAGACACCATCAGATCCACATAACAATTATGAACCGGTAGATAGTTCAGCTGCCGCCATTGGTGCTCAAGGGATGTTACGTCTTGGAAATATTTTAAAGAATGAGGATCCGGTAGCTGCTAAAAAATACACATTCGCAGGATTGGTTACATTGAAAACATTATTGAATGATGTATATTTAGCAAAAGATAAAAATCATCAGGGAATTTTGAAACATTCAATTTACCATCGACCAAATGGGTGGGACAATGTTCCAAAAGGACTAAAAATACCAGCCGAAGAATCCAGTATGTGGGGAGATTATCATATGGTAGAACTCTGCTTGCTCGGCCATCGTTTGTCCAAGGGAAAAAATTATCATTTTTTTGATGGTATTTTATAAATTATGCGTATATTACACGTGTAATAATCACAATATGGCCAAGGTTAGCCAAAAAGACATAGCGGAACAACTTAACATATCCAGGGTAACAGTAACGAAAGCTCTGCAGGACCACCCTGATATAGCTCTCAAAACTCGTGAAACTGTAAAGAATAAGGCGTCTGAAATGGGATACGTCCCTGATTTCATTGGCAGAAGTTTAGTGCAGGGGCAAACCTACACCATAGGTATTATTCTACCTAAGATTGCGCATTCCTTCTTTGCAAGTGCAGTTGAATATTTTTATGAGTATGCGAATGATAAAGGGTACAACATTATACCCATGATATCATTTGAGGACCCGAAAAAGGAAATGAAGAATATCGAGACTTTGTTATCGATGCGCGTAGATGGGATTATTATCGATACATCAGGAAATGAAGGTCAGATCGACACCTATGGACTGATAAAAAAATCGGGGACTAAGTTCTTATTTTTCGATCGTGCACCGGTCAATAGTAATGATAGTGCAGTATTGTTAAATGACAGGGAAGCCAGTAACCAGTTGACGAAGTTATTGATCAGCAAGGGATATAAAAAAATATGCCATTTAACCGGACCTGAAGGCATTACTATCACTAGCGAACGTTGTAAGGGATATGAGGATGCGATGAATGAAGCGGCATTGGAAAGTCTGGTAAAAACCACCCATATGATGAAACGGGACGGCTACCAGATATTAATGGAAATGGCAGAAGCAGGTGACCTGCCGGAGGCAATATTTGCTGCTAATGATTCCGTGGCACATGGGGTTTATGAAGCGGCACAAGAACTGGGAATTCAGATCCCAAAAGATCTTGCGGTTGCAGGTTTTGGAGACATTGAAACCTCAAAACTTTTGAATCCCCCACTGACAACTGTCAAAATTCCTCTGAAGGATATGGCAAAATTTACCATTCAAAAGCTGATAGATATGATACAAAATGATACAACAACAAGTAGTAGAACAATATTTAATGGAGAGTTGTTAATCAGAGAATCTCTGTAGATTTTTTTAATTATGATAGTACACGTGTAATGACATTCCTCTGATAAAATTTATGCCCTGCATACAATTTTGGCCTAAAACAAACTGTTGGATCAAAAAATAATGATGATTTTGAGTTGTTTTATAGTTAGTTTTTTGAGTTAGTTTTTTTTTAATTCCAAAGGAGCGTACAACAGGGGTGCGCTCCTTTCCTTTTAAACTGAAAAGTGTAAACACTTATGTGAAGAGAATGGTGAATGGGAATTGAATGACCAAAAAAAAGACCCCCGGGAAATGAATAATGTTATAGATGAACCGGCCTATAGTGAAATAAGAAAAGAACTGAAATTACAGTTGGAAAATCTAAGGAAAGAGTACAAAGACTCTGATAAATTAGACAAAATATTTATCGAGATATCTCAGAAACGTTAATTTATAATAATATAACTAATGGCACTTTTTAGTAAAAAATTACGAACTTTCTTTGCCTCGATCGCACCCGGATTTTTCATGATAGGCTATGTCATTGGTACAGGCAGCGTAACAACTATGGCAGTTTCAGGGGCGCGCTATGGAATGTCACTGACTTGGGCATTGCTCTTATCATGTATTTTTACTGCTTTTTTGTTAATAGCTATTAGCCGGTTAACCATTGTATCGGGCCATACACTCTTAAACGATATCAAGACTCATGTGCATCCTGCCCTGGCAGTTTTAATCATTATCGGACTTATGATTAGTGTAATTTCATCCATTATGGGTGTGACAGCAATTGTGGCAGAAGTATTCCAGGAGTGGACCAAACCCATTACCAACAATAATGAAGGAGTAGCACCAGTGGTTACCTCTATTGTTTTGTTGGGTATCTTATACGGTCTTTTTTGGAATGGACGGCATAAAACCTTTATTAATATATTGTCACTTATGGTTGGTCTAATGGCGTTGTGTTTTGTTGGTACAATGTTCATGGTGATGCCTCCATCGACTGAAATATTAAAGGGCCTTATACCCAGTATTCCAGGGGCCGGAAGTCCTTATCTGGTAATTGGTGGTATGGTGGGTACAACAATGGCATCGGTATGTCTGATTTCGAGAAGTACCTTGGTCAAGGAGCAGGGATGGGGCATGAAAGATCTGAAAATTGAACAACGTGATTCCATAATTGCAATGGCACTTACTTTTTTTATTAGTGCCTCGATAATTGCTGCAGCCACCGGAACCTTACATGTACAAGGCATTCATGTAGACAATGCTGTTGAAATGCTCTATACCCTCAAACCCCTGGCAGGCCGGTTTGCAGTGGCTGTATTTGCCATCGGAATATTATGCGCCGGTTTTTCATCCTTATTTCCGAATATGGTCATCTTTCCCTGGTTGTTGAACGACTACAGAGGCGAAGACAAACCCATGAAAAGCTCCTTTTTCCGGATATTGGTCCTTGTAATAACTTTGACAGGACTTACTATTCCGGTATTTGGAGGTAAACCCGTAATGCTGATGGTAGCCTCGCAGGCGGTCAGTCCTTTGATCCTTCCCATACTGATAGGGGTAATCATCTATCTGTTGAATCATAAAAAAGTGGTTGGGGAATATCGACTTGGGAAGTTCTTTCAATTCATTTTGTATTTTACCTTGGTTTTTTCTGTTATCATGGGTGTGATTGCATTTAAAGGTTTTATTGAATTATTTACAACATAAAGAGTCAGTCTTTAGTTCAATATCCCATGTTGACACGATATTTAAAAAAGAAGTTGGTGTCCTTAATCTATATCCGAATAAATAATTGAGAATTGATTAATGCTATAAGAACTAATAATGTTTAATGGCGTAAGAAAGCACATCTGCTTGTGTTTAACAGAATCAATTTTGTATTCATCCTTCAATCTATGGATTGATAAAATTTTGATATGGGGTACTTAGTGCTCGGGATTATTCATTAAATAAAATCACCCAATATAAGGTTTCTTTCAAATAAAAAAACCTCCGGGAAATCGGAGGTTTTTTCGAATGTACAGGCCCTGACACTTTGGTGAGTATAAACTACGAGACTTCCTGAAGGACTGAGCCTTCAGGACGTGCTTCTAGTCTCTCTGTTTTTTCACAAAAAAACCCCTCCTGCCGGATGGGCCTCTACTTCGCACAGGCGGAGTTAGTTCCCTTCGCTGCGCTCGGGATAAACTTCTCGTCTCTCCGCTTTTCATAAAAAAAGCCCATCCAAAAATGAATGGGCCTCTACTTCGTACAGGCGGAGAGACTCGAACTCTCACACCGTAAGGCACTAGATCCTAAGTCTAGCGTGTCTACCAATTCCACCACGCCTGCATCTCCCGATCAAATCGGGTTGCAAATATAACTCAAAATTTCAATTTAAAAATACTACTGCTTTAAAAAAATCATATTGCTTTTTGTACTTTTAATACTACATCAAAAGATCACGAATGCAAAACATCAGAACTTACGTAGATGAGCACAAGGAAAGGTTTCTAAATGAATTAGTAGAATTACTTAAAATTCCATCTGTAAGTGCCGACTCTGCTTTTTCTCAGGACATGCTAAATACTGCAGAGGCGGTAGCAAACGCACTTGCTAAAGCCGGCTGTGATACGGTTGAAATATGTGAAACCCGAGGATATCCTATTGTTTACGGCGAAAAACTTGTTGGAGCAGACCTGCCTACTGTCCTTGTATATGGTCATTATGACGTACAACCACCGGATCCATTGGATCTTTGGGAATCACCTCCTTTTGAACCCGTTATTAAAGCAACTGCACTACATCCTGAAGGTGCCATCTTTGCCAGGGGAGCCTGTGACGATAAGGGACAGTTTTATATGCATGTTAAAGCGCTTGAATACATGGTGCAAAACAATGCACTTCCCTGCAATATTAAATTCATGATCGAAGGAGAAGAAGAAGTTGGTAGTGAGAGTCTGTCGGCATTTGTAAAAGAGAATCAAGACAAGCTGGCCAACGACCTCATCCTTATTTCGGACACAGGTATGATCGCAAATGATGTGCCTTCTATAACAACGGGGCTGAGGGGGCTGAGTTATGTTGAAGTTAAAGTAACCGGGCCAAACAGGGATTTGCACTCCGGTTTATACGGAGGGGCGGTTGCCAATCCTATTAATGTGCTCACAAAAATGATTGCCTCGCTTCACGATGAAAACAATCGTATAACCATCCCGGGGTTTTACGACAAGGTAGAGGAGCTCTCTCCCGAGGAACGTGAAGAAATGGCTAAGGCCCCCTTTGATCTAGATGAGTACAAATCTGCGCTGAAAATAGACGCGGTTTATGGTGAAAAAGGGTATACCACCAACGAAAGAAATGCTATTAGGCCAACCCTGGATGTAAATGGTATTTGGGGCGGCTATACCGGGGAAGGCGCCAAAACTGTGATCGCCTCCAAAGCTTATGCAAAAATTTCAATGCGTTTGGTACCAAATCAGGACTGGAAAGAAATTACATCACTCTTTACCGCACATTTCAAAAATATTGCGCCTGCAGGTGTAAGTGTCGAGGTTACACCCCACCACGGAGGGCAGGGATATGTAACCCCAATAGACAATACCGGCTACAGGGCTGCCAGTAAAGCGTATGAATCTACATTCGGAAAAGTTCCCATTCCCCAAAGAAGCGGTGGCAGCATTCCCATTGTTTCCTTATTTGAGAAGGAATTAAAAAGCAAAACCATACTTATGGGTTTTGGTTTGGATAGTGATGCTATCCACTCCCCTAATGAACATTTTGGCGTCTGGAACTACCTCAAAGGCATAGAAACCATTCCATATTTTTATAAATACTTCGCGGAAATGTCTGCATAGAATTTGGGCATTCACTAGTCCCCGGCTGTTTGGCTAATGGCAACGCCGTCATTGCGAGCAAAGCGAAGCAATCTCGTTAAGTATCTGGATTTACGAGATTACTTCGTCACTCCGTTCCTCGTAATGACAGCCTGCCAAACAGCCGGGGGCCGGATTCAGCTTTTCTTTACATTTTTTCCTCTACACTTGTAGAATTAAAATATTTGTTCTATGTTTGTAGAATACTATTTTAATTTATTAACTATGCAGCTTTCAAAATCCGAAGAAGAATTGATGAATATCCTCTGGAAGCAAAAGACCGCTTATATGAAAGATTTGCTGGAAGCCTATGAGGACCCAAAACCGGCTGCTACAACCATTGCTACACTTTTAAAAAGAATGACTGACAAGGGGTTTATAGCTTATGAAAGTCAGGGCAGGTCAAGGAAATACTATCCATTGGTTAAAAAGAAAGATTATTTCTCCAAACATGTTAACGGACTTATAAAAAACTTTTTTAACGATAGTGCATCACAATTTGCATCCTTTTTTACACAGGAGACCAACCTGAGTAAATCAGAACTCGAGGCGCTGAAAAAGTTAATCGATACCGAAATCAAAAAAAAATAACATGTTGCTATACATTCTAAAATTTTCAGCATGCCTGGCCGCCTTACTTATCTTTTATAAGCTATTTCTGGAACGGGAAAGTATACATGCTTTTAAGCGATTTTATCTTTTGGCAGCCCTGGTATTCTCACTTACAATACCCGTAATTGTCTTTACAGAATATGTAGCAGTAAATCCTGGAACGGAGTTTATAACACAATCGATCAGCGAACCGAATAGTGCCATAAATGTATCCCAGGCACTGGAAGCAGATATTTTAGATATTGCTCCCTTATTGTGGGGGGTATATTTCCTTGGATTAATTTTTTTCGGCCTAAAATTTATCAAAAACCTATTTCAGATTTTTAACAGAATTCAGAACAACCCCAAGGAAAAATCTAAATTCTTTGTACTGGTTTTGCTAAACCAAAAATTCCACCCGCATACCTTTTTTAAATATATTTTCCTCAATAAGGTGAAATATGAAGCTAATGAAATTCCAAGAGAGGTATTATTACACGAGGAAACACACTCAAGGCAAAAACACAGTTTAGATGTGCTTTTTATTGAGTTATTACAAATACTAATGTGGTTTAATCCCCTTGTCTATGTTATACGACATTCCATAAAACTCAACCATGAATTCCTGGCAGACAAAGCCGTATTAAAGGGGGGTATTGCCTCATCAACATATCAAAACACCCTTCTTTCATTTATGACACCAATTCATCATCAATCATTGGTAAATGCAATTAATTATTCATCAATCAAAAAACGATTTACAGTCATGAAATCAAAAACATCAAAAAAATCTGTCTTTTTAAGAACACTTTTATTGCTGCCATTAACAGCACTGTTATTCATCAGTTTCAGCAGTAGGGAAATACTTTACGAAACATCGGACATAGCATCTGAACCGGAATTGATTATGTCCGAATTAAAAATCGAAATCAGGAACAATCTCAGCCTTTGGCTCAATGATAGCCCTGTAGCTATTGAAGCGCTTTCAGATAAAGTACTCCAATTGGTGCCAGCCAACGCTTTAACCAATACCATCCTCATTAATACTTCCCCGGAAATTGAAGTTCCGGAATGGCTGATAACAAAATTGCACGAGGAATTGGGTAAACTTGGTATAAAAACGATACAAATAAATACGGAGACAGCTAAGGTCAATATATACGATGAGAACAGAAAACCTGTACTTGCCACCCATGATAAAATACAGGGAGGAGCAACAGACAAGCAGCTTAAAGTTTATGGCAGACTCGCTATAAAATACAACGCAGTACCTGTAGAGAATCGTAAAATCCCCCTCAAAGACCTTAAAGTACTCGAAACAATATACAGGCTAATGACCCCCCTTCAAAAAGCACATGCCGAGGCATTTCCCGAATGTCCTCCCCAAGTTAAAATGTTACAGGAGGGAGCCTCCAGGAAACTTATGGCAGAGTACAATAAGTTGGCAAAGCATTATAATAATATGCCGCGGCAGCGTATGAAAATAGCCATGAAAGACGTTGAACGATTAAGGTATATCTACAGCATTATGTCCGACAAACAACGGGCAGATGCAGAACCCTTCCCGGATTTTCCACCTATGCCAGATCCGCCATCTCCGGCAGTTGCACCAGAACTTGCAGTTGCTCCGGAGGTTGCTGTTACTCCGGAAGTTGCAGTCTCTCCCGAAGTCGCGGCCAGTCCCGAAGTTGCAGCTAAAGCGGTTATCGCAGAACAGGCAATCCGGGCAACAGAAGCAACTAAAGCAGTTACTCCCCCATCCCCGCCATCACCTGATGTAACAGTATTGGCAGATCCGGCTACTGTGCCACCGCCACCTCCTCCACCCAGGTCTCCTTTGGAATTTGCCAGGGAAATGGCAGAGAAGGACGCCGAATTCTATTATAACGGAGATAAAATATCTTCTTCCAGAGCCTTTGAAATACTCAAGGAATCTGATCATATCAGCCTCAGAGCTAAACACGACGGCTCAAAAAGTCCAATAGTAGAACTTTCTGACGAACCATTTGAGGTAAGAGAAGACTAAGCGCTATGTACAGCTCAAATTGTATTAAGAGGAGCCAGGGGTTTACGATATTTCTATTTTTTATTCTGCTTAATTGTGTTGCTTGTAACGAACACGCAACTGTGGACAAAAAAGCTGCGGTTTCTTTAAAAGAAGATTCACTTGCCTTAGTCAATATGATTCATGTTCGTGAACAGGCCATGATCGATAAAAATCTAGAAGTGGCCCTGGAGCAGTTTTCTGAACAGGCCACCTGGATAAATTCTCAGGGATATTACTTTGAAGGTAAGAAGCACCTTCGTGAATTTCACAGCATGCTTTCAGCAAATGATAGTCTGGATTATTATTACGAAGCCGGTAATCCTAAAATCCGACTTATTGATCACGAAAACGCACTGGCATATTATGGTTGGAAGATGTTTTGGTTTAAAAAAGAATTCCCTCTTGATACAACTTTCAGAGAAATAGGCCTTATGACCCTTACTGCCCAAAAAGCGGAAAATAATTGGCGTTGGATTGCCGTAACCAACCAGCATACGCCCTGGTTTTACCAGGACATAACACCGGTTCAAATGGAATAATCTTATAAAACAAAAACTCTTTTATCAGATTAGTTAGAGGTAAAACCTGTCACTAAATGCTAACAGCCCATTAGCCGTATTTCATTATGCTTAAATTGCCTGAGAAATGCGTTTAAAATTATGGCTGAATACGTCTTCACCATCTCCTCAATAATCATAAATGATTCTTAAAGCTTTAATTAAGCCTGTATTTATTGTAACAAATGGTTGCATTCTGCGTTCTAATAGTCTCTTAAAGACTATCAATCAAAATCGAACGCTATCATGATACGACGCTTTTTTATGCTCTGTTCCGGAGCAGACACCAACCTTCTTGAAACATGTTCCTCAGGAGAACAAAATAAATATGCCGGTATAGGGGCTACGGTCTTTTTTACGGCTATAATGGCTTTTATTGCGAGTAGTTATGCTTTATTCACTGTGTTTGATAATATATACACGGCAATATTTTTCGGGCTAATTTGGGGGTTATTAATATTTAACCTGGATAGATTTATTGTCTCCACAATCAAAAAAAGGAACAATGTCAAAAGTGAATTAATTCAGGCTACTCCTCGTATCATACTGGCCATTATCATTGCAGTAGTGATTTCCAAACCTTTAGAAATGAAAATTTTTGAAAAGGAAATCAACCAGGTATTATTAGAGCAAAAAAACGAGATGACCCTGGCCAATAAACAACAACTTGCATTGCAATATACTCCGGTGGTAGAAGGCCTGAATCAGGACATTACCGATCTGAAAAGCGAAATTGTTGCCAAAGAAACGGAAACTAATGCCTTATACGACACTTATATAACTGAAGCAGAAGGAACAGCAGGCACCATGCTCTTAGGAAAAGGACCTGTCTACAAAGAAAAAAGGGATAAACACGACGCTTATCTGGCAGAATTACAACGGCTAAAAGCTACCAACAGACAAAAGATTGCTGATATTGAAAGTCAAATCGAAGCCTTGAATTTGGAATACGCAGAAGTCGTGGCAAATTCCCAACCTATTATCGACGGTTTTGACGGTCTTATGGCACGTATTAATGCATTGGGAGAACTGCCATGGTTTCCGTCTTTTTTTATATTCTTATTGTTTTTGGCTATAGAGACTTCTCCGATAATTGCAAAATTGCTTTCTCCAAAAGGTCCCTATGATCTTAAACTGGAAGATGAGGAAAGTGCTATTGCAACCTGGGTTACTCAAAAAGTACGCCAGCGAGAGCATATTCTTGCCACTGACACTGTCCTGAACGAAAAAATCTACGGAGAAATTGCCGAAGAAGAAGCCGTATATGCGCATAAGAAGGAAAAAGCGGAGGAGCTACTTCGATTGCAGGCTAATTCCTTTCACGAATTGCAAATCAGGAATTTATGATTTTCGGTTTTTAATATAGAAGGCCAGATATATAATCCAAAATAACATGCTGCTTTCAATGATCCGCTGATAAAGTCCCTTTAGCTCTGATTGCAAGTTCGAGAATAATACAAGTACGAATATTCCCGATACAAACGCGCTACCCAGACTAACGGCAGAAAGTCTTTTGCCAGCTGTCCAGTTCAGTGTTATCACCCCAATCCCCAATAAACAGAATGGCATAAACATATAGGTAAGTGAGGCAGACAGATTATGGATCAATTGTGCGATACTCGGTGCAACCAAATCCGGATTACAACCCGGATCGCAGGGAAATAAACCAGCCATCAGGGTACCCAGACCATAAAAGACACCTATACCCCAGAAAGCCCCTTTAATTCCCTTTGATTTAGGTAAGGTTGTAGGTGCTAAAAATGCAAATAGTGCAAATAAGATTCCACTTATGATAAAACCATATCTAATGGGTGCCGCACCTTCAATTCCGTTCGCATAACTCTCGCTTATGTACTGCTTTAATTCACTATAAACTTCCAGGCGAATTCCTCCCCATATAGAAACTCCAATAAATATAAATGCTCCCAGCAGGCCAAACCAGAACACCATTGTTTTTGTTCGCATCATACTACTGGTTTCCTCTCGCTGGTCCACAGTTTAGCTAATACCTTTACAGCATCCCTGGTCAACGGCCACGAATGTTATAATTGAAATGAGTTATTTAAGTTTTTTTGGATCGAGAACTACATATTTTACAGTTTTCCTATTCCAGGTATATACTATATGTACCATTCCATTCTGGTCTTGCATCACTGTAGGATAAGAATACTCTTCCCCTTCGTTGTCGGTATTGTCCCTAAGCGGCTCCAGATCGAGCAGGCGTTTCCAGTTTTGTCCATCATCAGATAAGGCAATGCTTAAGGGTACGCGATCACCCCAATTCTTTTTAGTAGGATTATAAATTAACAATTGCCTTCCATCTTTAAGGCTCACACCATCTATGCCCGAATTGGGATTCGGAAGAGACGTCGCCGTCATCTTACCCCATGTTTTTCCGCTATCTTCAGACCAGTTTTGAGATATAACTTCGTTCTTTGTTCTGCTTAATAATTGCAATCTGCCCTGTCCGTAACTGAGAACAACAGGTTGAATTGCGCCAAATTCCTTTCCATCATTGAGCGGGTCGGTTTTTGTCCAGCTCTGCCCATTATCGCTACTCGATTCCAAATGTATTTGCCAGCCATCTGTGTTGCTCTCGGTACTCGAAGGAGACAGAATAGTACCATCCGGCAGCTGTATAGGCTGATTCTTAATTGGGCCTAAAATACCTTCCGGTAGGTTTTTAGGCGCCGACCAGTTTGCACCATTATCTGCCGAGGTCATATAAAGCCCCCACCATTCACTTGGACTTGGACCAACCTTATAAAATAAATACAGAGGCTGCCCCTTAGGTTTAAAAAGTACCGGGTTCCAGCAGGGATAGCGGCTACCATCTGGCTGAACTCCATTGACCACCTCAACCGGAGAAGACCATGAGGCTCCAACTTTTCGGGATACCCAAATGCCAACATCCTTGTTCTTTTCCTTTGTGCCTCCAAACCAGGCTGCAACCACCACATCCGCACTGGTGGCTACTGTTGATGCATGGCATTCCGGGGTAAGCGCATCCTCAATTTCATAAATGAACTCCTGTGTTGTAATTGCCGGATGATCCACTGGTTGAATTTCCGTATTTATTGCAGACTGACTCATACCTGAGAAAACGATTATTAGGAAAGCAATTATCATTATTGTAAATCTCATTGATGCTTAGTTTTAAATTATTCGAATCTCTTTCTATAGGTAGAAGGGGTCATCCCCATGATATTTTTAAAATAATAATTAAAGTTAGCCAAATTGTTATAACCACTCTCATAACAAATATGAGTAATTAGTTTATCGGTTTCAGCAAGTTGTTTTGCCGCAATCCCAATGCGCACTCTTTTTACGTATTCCATGAAAGTATAATTTGTCTTTTTCTTGAAGAATCGACAAAAAGAACTGGGCGCCATATTCAAAAGTGAAGATGCTTCTTCCAATTTTACACCTTCCTGAATGTTTTGAAAAACATATTCATAAACCTTATTTATTTTTTCTAAATTTTTAGAGAATTTGGTTGTACTCCCAATAGGATTCGACAGAACTTCGCGCTCTTCAACATTAAGCAACACATTAAATACTTTGAGTAATTCAATGTAATACTCAAGTCCATCCAGACGGGTCATCCCATCAAGAATCCTGTGGATTTCCCTATCATCTTCCATCTTAAACCTCAATCCGCGTTTGGATTGTTTTAACAGATCCATCACCTCTTCCAGTTCCGGCATTTTAAAAAAATCTGAGCCAACAATATCCTCAGAAAAATGAGTGACTATACATCTCGGATTCATCGGTATTTCCTCTTCCAATACCTCCCAGCAATGTGGTAGATCAGCGCCTATCAGAACGAGGTCGCCCTTTTCAAAGCCCGATATATTATCTCCTACTATTCTTCTTCCCGCACCCGAGGCTATAAAATTAAGTTCAAAATTTTTGTGGGAATGAATACTGTCGTTCGACTTTAATGGCAATTTTCTGGAAATGAACGAATGCTTGTTGGGGACATGAATTTTTTCAAAAACAAACTCCATTATCAATTATTTTAACAGTAATATATGAATTTCTATCTCAAACCTATAAAAAAGGTCAATATTTAATGTATAAGTTGCAAAATTATAGTGGTTTTGCAACTGGAAAAAGGCTTAATTTGATATACAACACTCAAGTAAATGAACCACATGCCAATCAAAGGAATCATACCACCCCTGATTACCCCATTGAATAAAAATAACGAATTGGATAGTCAGGGGCTCCGCAACCTTATTGAGCATGTTCTGGATGGAGAAGTACATGCTCTCTTTGTTTTAGGAACAACAGGGGAAGGTCCGAGTCTTTGTCACAGTATAAGAAAACAAATGGTTACAGAGACTTGTGCTATAGTCGATAAAAGGGTAACTGTTCTGGTGTGTATTACGGATACTTCTTTTGTTGAATCTTTAGAACTTGCCAGGCATGCTAAAAATGTTGGCGCAGATTTTTTGGTTTTGGCCCCGCCTTACTACTATCCCATTTCACAAACTGAAATGCAATCTTATCTCAAAGTTCTAGCACCACAACTTCCCCTGCCTTTTCTGATGTACAATATGCCTGGTTGTACCAAGCTACACCTTTCTTTGGAAACAGTTAAAATTGCCAAAGATTTGGGTGCTATCGGGATAAAAGATAGTTCTGGAGACAGGGAATATCTAATGGCCCTGGTTGAAGAATTTAAACAGGATCAAGGCTTTTCCATTATCACTGGTAATGAGGCATTTTTACCTGAACTGATAGAGAAAGGCGGGCACGGTACGGTAGCGGGTGGAGCTAACTTCTTTCCAAAGCTATTCGTAGCTTTGTTCAATGCCTGTGGTTCACAAAACTCCGAGGCGATAACAAAACATCTCGATCGTGTAAAATGGATTAGTAATACTATCTACAACATAGGAAATGAAGAATCAAGATATGTAAAGGCAACTAAAAGTACCCTGGCAGCAATGGGGTTATGTGAAGATTATTCTTCCTTGCCAATTCAACGATATGGCGAAGCCGAAAAGGCACAATTGCAGAATTATTTAGCAGAATTCAATTATGAAGATGAATATCCGGCCAAATGAATTATGAACTAAACAGTATTGACATTGTCATTATACTGGCTTATGGTCTTGTACTTCTTGGAATGGGTATTTATTTTTTCAGGAGGAGTAAGACTTCAGAACACTTTATGGTTGCAGGACGAGGTATTCCTGCCTGGGCAGCAGGTATAGCAGTCATGAGCACCTATACAAGCAGCATCTCTTATATAGCAGTACCCGGAAAAGCATTTGATGACAATTGGCATCCGTTGATTTTTGCTCTTACTGCACTCCCTGTAGCCTGGTTTGTGACCAAATTTGTGATTCCACATTACCGCAAAAACAAAATCATCTCTGTTTATAGCTATTTGGAAAATCGCCTGGGCAGCTGGGGAAGAATTTATGCAGCATTTTCCTTTCTGCTTTTTATGATAGGAAGAATTGCAGTAATCCTCTATTTGTCGTCCTTGTTACTGTCTTCTTTTGTGGATGCAGATATAGGAACTTTAATCATTATTGTTGGCATCATCACAATAATCTATACACTTATGGGCGGAATGGAAGCTGTAATTTGGACAGATGTGTTACAATCTGTAATTATGATCGGAGGAATACTCTTTGTTGGTTATTTACTGGCTACAGCCGTATTTGCCACTCCCGAAAATTTAATACAGAGCGCCCTGGATAACAACAAATTCAGTTTGGGAGAAATCGACTTTTCATTTAGAGACCGCACAATTTGGGTAATGATCATTTATGGCATCACTGAAAACGTGCGTAACCTTATTGCCGATCAGAATTACACTCAGAAATACAGTTCGGTTGGCACTGAAAAAGAGGCTAAAAAATCGGTATGGGTGGCTATGTTAATTTACCTGCCTCTAACAGCCATATTCCTCTTTATCGGCACCGCATTGTTTTCCTTCTATGGAGGGGATGCTCATATACTAAATGAGAGCATTACAAAAGGCGATGAGGTATTCCCTTATTTTATCGCTACAGAGCTTCCGGTGGGGATCAAAGGATTATTGATTGCCGCAATAATGGCAGCTTCTATGAGCACGGTAGATTCTGCCCTCAACAGCTCTGCCACTGTGTTTTACATCGATTTTTACAAGAAATTTATTGCTGCCGTTGATCATGGGAACAGCCTTAGCATTCTCAGATGGTCTACAGTAATATGGGGGATACTGGGAATAGGGTTTGCCCTCTTAATGATAAATGCCAAAAGTGCGCTCGATATTTGGTGGCAAATTTCAGGTATTTTCGGAGGCGGTATCCTGGGACTCTTCCTACTTGCAATTTACAATGTCAGAATTACTAAAACACAGGGTATCCTGACTGTTGCTTTCAGTATTCTCATAATTGTCTGGGGTTCTTTTATGAGAGAATTACCCAACCATTTAAGCTGGTTGCAATGCAATTTGGATCCGATTATTATTGGGGCCTGTTCCACCGCCGGACTCATTGCCCTGGCACTTGTTTTTATGTTAACCAATAAAGATAAATTACAGGGTATTAAAAGAACAGACTAGTAATCATCCACATGTTATTCAACAATCCCCATCTTTTTAAGTAAGAAAGAGGCGTTCATATTTTTGCAAATACCTTCCTTAAATATATAATCAAAGTACAGTTCGTCATCTTTAATATCGGCATCAAAATAATAATTTTTAACCTCGTTGTAATCTTCAGCAGCCCGGCAAAGACTTAAATCGTGGGTGGCAATAATTCCTGTTGATTTTGAGCGTATTAAACGATCTATAAACCTTCGGGAACCCTGTGCCTTATCTGTACTGTTGGTGCCTTTTAAGATCTCATCCAAAACGATAAAATAGCGTTCTTTATCAATTTTTTCAACTATAAATTTTAGTCGTTTTAGCTCAGAAAAAAAATACGATTCGTCATCTGTCAAGGAATCTGTTGTGCGCATACTGCTTATCAGTTTTACCGGATTATAAACCACAGACGAGGCATTGACTGGAAGTCCGGCATTAGCCATTACTATTTGCAAGGAAACAGTTCTCAGAAATGTACTTTTCCCCGCCATATTGGCTCCGGTAACAATAAAAAACTCGGCATCCCTTATCTCAAAATCATTGGGCACACTTTTTTCGGGATCCAGCATGGGGTGCGAGGCATCAGTTACTTTTAAAACAGCCGGCCCGCTGTGTATCTCTGCAAAAGCATAATTCGGATGATTAAAACAAAAATTACCCATTGTATTATAGGCGTCAAAAAAAGCAATCGCAGCGAACCAGGATTCCACTTTTGCACCGTGCCTGGTTATCCATTGTTCAATGGCATAACACATTTGAATGTCTCTCAACATAAAGGCATTTCCCAGAAGTCCAATGATAATATTGTTCCGTTGATCCAGGCCGTTAAGGAGTCTGGAGAACCGTTTCATTTTTTGAGAGGCGGTACCTTCATTCTGAATAATCAACGCTCTCTTTTCCTTAAGAATTTCTGAGCTAAACTCAATCTCTTCCAATTTATAAATTAGTGCCTGATATTGCTGAAAAGTACTCTGTATTTTGGCGCAATCTGAAGCCAGTTTGGTGATCCTTTTAAGATATCTACCCGTAATTCCCAAGCCGAGAAAAAACCAGGTTAGGAGTATCCATCCACTCATCCAATCCAAAAAATAACTGACAATCAGAGCAACGGAAATAATTGAAAATATCCATGGCAAGTTTTTTAGGGTATTTTTTGTGAAAGCAATATACCCGTTCATCCATTTAATAATTTTGTAATAAGGTGTTTCTGTTTTTACCATGGTGGCGATAGCTGAAAAATTTTGTCGCCATTCCGGTAGTTCAGCCAGCTCCTTTACTGCCAGTTGCTTATTCTTAATAGCCAAATAGTCATTGGCAGTGAGGATTTTCGAATATATTTCACTTCCCTGCTGCAAACTGGTTCTGTTGGAATACTGATAAAACGATCCCCTTCCAAAAAGATCCAAATCCTGACTGAAATCATGCGAAGCATCTATGAATTCCTTTCCGTCAGCCAAATGTTGAAACTCGCGCTTTTGAACTTTAACTTCTGTTTCGTTGATACGAATTAATGTCAATAATTTCTCCCGTTTATATTGAAGATCTGTATGACGGGAGACCATATATAGAAATAAGGCAAAGGTCAGAACAAGAATCCCTGAAATAACCTTTGTTTGACCATAGAAATAATAGAGCCCAAAGATTGCTAAAAAGAAAAGCACTAAACGCAGCATACTCGAGATAAAAAGTTGTTCCTTAACAGCCGATAACGCCCCGGAGTAAAGCTTAATTTGGTTATTATAAAATTGAAGTTGCTGCTGCATACAATCGGGGCAAAAAAATTAGGTCAAAGATAACGCTTCTTACCTAGTCTAGCTTATTGAATTCTTCCTTCAACTTCATGGTAAACCTGGAAACCACAAGCTCATAGGAATGGTCTGTTAACTGCATTATTAATTTTGGCGGAAGTTGTTCCAGAAATAATGTATTCCAATGTACTTTGCTCATATGATAGCCCGGGGTGATTACGCCATCATACTGTTCACGAAGGGAAATGGCCCTTTCAGGGTCGCATTTTAGGTTGGCTTGTGATGGGAGCCGCTCCAATGGTACAAGGGCAAACATCTTGCCCATCACTTTGAATACCAACGTATGCTCATCAAAAGGAAATTCTTCTGTAACCCCCTTTTTATCAATACAATATAATCGGAACTCTTCTATATTCATGGGCTGATTTTCATCAAATTATATAAGCAGGTCACTATGAGTTCCGTAATTTTTGATCTAAAATAAGTGTTTTAACATTGGGCCAATAATATCTGATTTTTTCCACCGGTTGTTCCCATAGTTCTTTTTCCATTAGCTGTTCTTTGCGTTGCCCCCTGAGTTTTTCATACAACCTGATTGCTCCAGTATTTTCCGTAAGCACCCATAAATACATGTCCTGGCGTTCTTCGTTTATAACAATTTCACTGGCCAGCATACTCATCAAAACCTTTCCAATACCCTTACCACTAAATTCCCTGGAAACATGTAAGTTATCCAGATAAGCACCGTATTTTTCATTTTCATTATAAAAAATACAACCAAATCCGACAAGTTCAGTACCTTTTTCCGCAAGGATAACGCTCATATCTGACCGGGGTGTGGCAAAACGTTCTCGCCAGACTTTATTTCTATCTGCTTCTACCTCGTGGTCAAGATAGTCATCATTCAAAATTCCGCGATAATTCAGTTTCCAGTTTTCTGCATGGAGTGCTGCAATGTTTTGTGCATCTGCTTTAGCCGCCTTTCTATACTGAAACATTGCAAAGTCTTAATTTCCAATTCCCATGGAATCGTACACAATTACCTTATTCCACAGGTTGCTAGATTCTTCAATAAACAGCAAATGGGCGGGTTCTTCTTGATATTTCTGCTGGGCTTCGGCCGATTCAAAAGAAACTACCAGCGAATACGTAAAAGAACCGTCTACAACGTCTCTTGAAGCACTAGGAGGTGTGCCAATAAAATTCGTCTTTGCGAAATCGGAATTTTTGAGAAACTTGCCCAGGGAGGTTTCAAATTTGGACCGATCTGTATCATTATCCGGATTATTTAACCAAAAGAACACGGTATGCACAAAGGCAGGATCAAAATTTTTCATAGTTTGATTTTCTTGGCAATAAGATGCCATTGATATAATTAAAAAAGTAAAAATAAGTATTGTTCGTTTCATTGTGAATTGCTTTTAGGTTATGGTGTTTAGCATATTTGCGCAAATGTAACTTTTATCTGCCAGATCGGGAGCAAACTACCTATTGGCTATCGCCCTTTTTTGTACAACAGATGTTCAAAAGCAGTATATTGAATTTCTATTTACTTATTAAAGTTTTGTCCTCAGATGTTATTTTCAAAGCGGAGTAATCCAGTTTCCACCCAATTGTTTCTACTATCTTCTCAATAAGCAGCACTGCCTCCAGTGCCTCGCGCCCGGCAGTATCCATTAGCCCACTCTGTGGGATTTTGTCCCGTATATGTTCTTTTGCTTCCTGATTCAATGCGGTAAGATCATCCGGTTTAAAAGTGTTGAAAAGGCCGTTTTTAATATCATAGAATTCCAGATCGGGTTCAATGGACAATATTTCGGGTTTTGGAAAATTTGTGAGGAAGATCTTCTTTTGTCGTTCATCAGCATGCATTAATATTTTCTTGAGATCATATCCTATTTGTGCCTTGGCGTTAATGACAATAAGTGCTTTTTTCTTACTGCTAACCAGGCTCAAAAAACGTTCTCTGGTATTCTCATATCTATAGATCTCTGCGAAATCTCCTTCTACCGTAATTAGCTTACAGACACTTTTAATTTTTTCGAGTAAAACGGTAGACTGGTATTTCGTAAGTTCCTTGCTTTTCTTTTTATTGAAGAAAGTGTATAACCAATACATGATTATCGCACCCAGAATTAATCCCAAAACAAGTTCAAAAAGACTATCCATTGCTCCCCCCTATTTCCCCTAAATGAGTATACTTAAATCCTTTGGTATATTTTAGTCCATAGCCAAAAGTTCTATCCATGGCAATATGGGCAAATAACATAATCCCGATCAATTGTAGAACTGGCATCCCCAGAAATCCTCCAAAAAGATAAATAAAAATTGCCAGGCCGCGATGATGAAAGATATTGTAGCTATAAGCACCTATCTTCTTACTAAACATATAACCTAACATACTTATGTCTGGCACAAGGAGTAATAAAAGGAACCACCACCATTCAAACGGTAATCTTTCAAACAATATAACGCTGAAATTAAATAGCATTAGTTCTTCCAATTTTAAGATTGCTTTCATTCGTTAATAATTTTATAGAGTACTGGTCTGCTTGGGCTTGCATCATTTTCAAAAGGGGCCGTCTGAAGGTTTAACAGATAAGTGCCGTCAGGTATAGTATTGGCTACAAAAATGAATTCTGTGATAGTGGCATGGGCCCTTCTTTCACCCTCAAAATTCCAAAAGGCTTTGTGTGCTAAAAGGGCTCCACCATCTTTCTCCTTATCTATTGAAGGAAGGTCTATCAGCAGATGAGAAATTTCCTTATCTGCTAAAAACTGCCCTGCCTGTTCTAGCAGGTAGGGTGGATTGGAATTGGAATACTGTCTGTTCAATTTTTGAATCGTATTTGGCAAGGTCCTGATGACCAGTGCCTCGCGCTTCTTTTTTCCCAGGGCGTACTGCAATTGCTTTCTGGATACTACAAAGTCGTCCTGGTATTTCTCTGGCGCAATGGTTACCAGTTCGGCAAGAAAAAAGTAATTGGTCAGCGTTTTGTTTACAGAATAGAACTCCTCCGTAATATGGCCAACACATTCGGTATGTGTTCCATGTGCGTGCGGATTAAACCAAATATCATTGAAATTTACTGCAGCTCCTTCACTAACTTTTCCAACAAACTTACCTTCTTTATGTGGCTCAATAGTAGGAGCATTTATATTCCAGGCACTGACATTATTAGCATTATTGTGCAATGGAATTGAAATATCCAGTGGCCTGGACAGGTCTATCTCATACTTCTTATTATTAAAATGTACTACAGTCAGCAAAACGATTATTTTCTGTCTTTCAAATTTAACAGAAAAAGATCGGCCGCAATCCCATCTACCAGAAACTTTCCTTTTTTGGTCACCAAAAGCGTTTCTTCGTTAAGACTAAGCAAACCCTGTTCGAGGTATTTCTTTGACTGCAACAATATATGTTCAGAATACCGACTGCCATACTTTTCTTTGATTTGAATAAGGGACACCCCCCAAATGGTTCTTAACCCAGTCATTACATATTCATTGTAGTTATCGCTCTGTGTTAAGATTTCTCTTTCCAAGGGTAGCAGCTGTTCATTTATAGCTTTGATATATTTAGTGTTGTTAGCTACGTTCCACGATCGGCTGTTGCCGTCATAAGAATGTGAAGACGGCCCAATACCAAGGTATTTACTGCCTTGCCAATACCCCGTGTTATTCCTTGAAAAGTAGCCCGGTTTTCCAAAATTAGAAGTTTCGTAATGCACAAAACCCTTCTCTTCCAGAAGGTCTATAAGCATTATAAATTGTTCCCGGGCCTGTGTCTCATCTACATCCGGCACAAGTCCTTTTTCAATAAATTTCTTTAAAGCCGTCCTCGGTTCCACAGTCAGGGCATAAGACGAGATATGAGGTATGTTATAAGACAATGCCTTTTCGATATTTTGTTGCCACCTTACATTGCTCATTTTGGGAATGCCATATATTAAATCGACAGAAATATTATCGAAATATTTAGCCGCAGTTCTGATGCAATTTTCTGCATCATCGGCATTATGGGCACGGTTCATTAATTGCAGGTCCTGATCAAAAAATGACTGGATCCCAATACTCAACCTATTGATGGAACTATCGGACAGATTTACAATCATTTCATTTGTAAGATCGTCCGGGTTGGCCTCCAGGCTAATCTCCGGATTATTACTCATCCTGAAATTGCTTTGAACCGCATCCAGAATTCTGTTTAATTCCTCCCTATTTAAAACGGATGGTGTACCCCCGCCAAAATAAATAGTTTGTATTTCTTCAGTACCCAATTCGTCTTTTCTCATCTCCAACTCAGCGCATATTGCACTCACCATGTCGGCTTTTTTGGACATACTTGTGGAGAAGTGAAAATCACAATAATGACAGGCCTGTTTGCAAAAAGGGATATGGATATAGATACCGGACATTTCAGTAAACAGTGGGCAATTAGCAGTTGGCAGTTTTTGTACTTTTTAAACTGATCCAAATTTACGAGGATTTTTCATCATAAATGACATTATCCTTCCAACTTCATTGCTTTCCTAAATAAGTTCCACTTGAATTTTTTCGTTAATATAGTTGCACGCCAATGCGAAATCCAACCAGGTTTGTGTTGCTGAATTTTCTGAATCACTATCAGTTAATTTACTTAGAAAATACTTAGGACAAATTCTTTTTCTATGGGCTTCTGCAATAGTCACCGCTATGCTCCTTGAAGATTTTCTTATTTGCTCGTTCAATGAGTAAGTTTCCTCTTTAGGGAATAATTTAGAAATTTTAAAAATCCTCATGGCTAAAGAAAAGGACTTTTTATACGCCTAAAGATCCCGAAAATCTATCTTTATTTACAATAATTTTAATCGCTTCAACTTACAAATACTTGCTGCAAACCATCTGCATTTCATAATTAAATTTACTGTTGCAACTGCTTATTTCTTACTCACCTTATCCGCATTCTGTTTCACAAATGCTTCCCAGCCAGAATATGACTTGCCGACATCGACGCGGCCCTCGTTATAAAAATGGCAAACAGCGGCCGCAAGGCCATCGGTACTATCCAGATTTTTTGGGAGCGATTTTAGGCCCAGGGTACTTTGCAGCATTTTTGCCACTTGCTCCTTACTGGCATTTCCGTTTCCGGTTATGGCCATTTTAATTTTTTTTGGCAGGTATTCTGTGATAGGGATCTGTCTGGATAAACCAGCGGCCATGGCAACGCCCTGTGCCCTGCCCAATTTGAGCATAGACTGTACATTTTTACCAAAAAAAGGCGCCTCTATGGCAATTTCGTCGGGGTGGTAGGTGTCAATGAGTTCTATGGTGCGATCAAATATTAATTTGAGTTTGGTAAAGTGATCGTTGTATTTTTTTAGCAATAGTTCATTCATTTGAACAAATGCCATCTTCTTTCCGGTCACTTTGATAATGCCAAAGCCCATGATTGTTGTTCCCGGATCTATTCCCAATATGATTTTTTCTTGCGGCAATGTTAATTATTTAGTGTTAAAGACCAGAGGAATCCGAAATTTGGCATTTACCGGGATACCTCTTTTTAGAGCTGGTTCCACTCGGGGAACACTTTTAAAACTTTGGGTAATTATGCCATTGAATTCCGGGATTTGTTCCCTGATCATACCGTGTTCCTCAATATCTAAAACGGTCATAATTCCCTCCTTATCAACAATGAAATCCACATAAATACTCTCCTCAATATCCTTATCAAGTACAAACTCAAAATCTTGCAGTGTCATTGAAAAATGTAAAAGCAAGGTATTTTCAAAACATTCACGCTGGGCAGATTTGGATACTGTTTCGTCACAATCGTCGAATAATGGATATTGATCCACATCGTTCCAATCTATGGCCTGCAGTTCTTTTTCAACCAGCTTTTGTGTTTTTGCTTCCCGTGAAGAAAACAAATCACAGGATACAATAATACATAGTAGACATAATATTCCCAACTTCCGCATAAAAGCCAAATTCTTAGCGGAAAATTACACTTTTTTAGTCAATTGAAGCAGTTATTAGCACTTCCTGTTGCTCTTTAGTTATGTAACAAATCCTTGCTATCTTCGTCAAACAAGAAATCAAATAGCCGGATGGATTTAGTGCTTTTATTTATTGGATTTATATTAATGCTGGTGGGTATCTTAGGTAGTTTTTTGCCTGTACTTCCAGGACCACCTATAAGCTGGGTGGGATTACTGCTTTTGAGCCTAACCAAGGCTGTCCCGGACGATTGGTGGTTTCTAGGTATAACTGCCGCAGTAGCGCTGATAGTTTTTGCGATGGACTACATAATTCCGGCTGTGGGAACCAGAAAATTTGGGGGCACCAAAGCCGGGATGATTGGTACAACTATCGGATTAATTGTGGCAATTTTGTTCCCCATTCTGGGAATTTTTGGAATAATAATATGGCCTTTTGTAGGGGCGCTTGTGGGTGAGTTAATTAATAAGGCCGATCAGAAAACGGCTCTAAAGGCTGCCTTTGGATCTTTTATCGGATTTCTTACCGGGACCTTCCTGAAGTTTGTGGTTACGATAATTTTCCTAGGTCTTTTTATCTCAAAAGTTTGGGATTATAAAGCAACCCTCTTCCCGTATTTTAATTAATTGAAGTGACAACAATTCGCAAATATCACGTATAGTTATAGCATGAAAGCAAACAACAAATTAGCAAAGGGAATCGCTATAGGAATAGCCATTGGCACAGCTATAGGAGTGGCTACAGATAATATTGGACTCTGGCTGAGTTTAGGTATCGCCATTGGCGCAGGTATGAGCACTGCTTTTAAAGATAATGAAAAGAAAAAAGATGAAAATTAGGCATTCATTATTGAAATATTCTTTTTCGAACTTCAACTACGCCATTACCTAATCACTCCATTCCACTTTGTCCTCTATCGGACCACGGATACCTTCAGCTAATTTTTCATCATAATAACCCATATAGAAAAAGCCCAGACACTTTTCACCTTTTTTCATCTCAAAAAATTCGTCCATATATCCAATGAGTCCCGGAGAACTCCAATAACATCCTATCCCTAATTCTGTACAGCATAGCCACATATTTTGTACGGCCATAGCAGTAGCTGCAATTTCTTCCCATTCCGGCAAACTTTCATTTGGATCGCGTTGCATGCAAATGGCAATAACGGCCGCTGCCCTTTTAGGGTTTTCAATCAATTTTTTGACCTTCATCTGCTTAGGCCGCTCCTCAACATCCAAATATTTGTAGGAAAGGAACAGCCCCAGTTTCTCTTTGGATTCACCCAGCAAGACCTTAAACCGCCAGGGCTCTGTTTTTTTATGTGTTGGTGCCCAATTGGCAGCTTCGAGTACTTTTTTGATGTCTGCCCTTTCTATAGGTTTGTCATTATATTGGACAGGGAAAACGGAGCGTCTTTTTTTAATGAGCTCTAAAATCATATGGTTTCCTTTAGGGATTCGTCAAATTTAAGATATCCTCGCTATTTTGACTCCTTTAATAAAAGATCGAGGCAATTTTTTAAAGCAGGATTCCGATTGTCGGATTTCCAGATAACCGAAAGTGTAGCACGCTGAGGTATATCTATCAATTCAATAAACTTCATTTTCATCCGAAAACCATACTGCAAAGCAGTTGGCACAATGGCTATACCTAGATTGTTTTCTACCAGTTTAAAAATGGTGTGGGCATGAACGGACTTGTGTGAAACACTGGGTGAAAATCCTGCATCCTCACAAATACTCATAACCGTATCAAAGTACAACGGACTGTACTCCTGAGCAAATAGTATAAAACTTTCTTCGGCAAACTGATCTAAACCTTTGAATTCCTTAGCTCCTATCTTATGCTTTTTTGGCAAGACCAATGAAAAGGTATCTTCGTATACCGGCCGAATTGAAATTCCAGGAGATGTCCTTGATAACCGGACAAACCCAAGATCCAACTTGTCTTTTAAAATAGCATTGAGTTGTGCATTATTAGAAAGTTCTTCCAAACTTGTCTTTATGCCAGGCCTACTATCTTTTAAACTCAGAAGTAACTCTGGTATCACCTGCTGCATGGCAGAACCCAGAAATCCTATCCTCAATTCACCGGTATTCCCTTCGGCAATCAACTTTAATTGTTTCTTGGTAATTTCCAGATGGTTCAGAACAAATTCCAGTTCATTTTTAAGATAGTCCCCTGCAGCTGTTAAACTAACTTTCTTCTTATTTCTTAGGAAGAGGGAAGTTCCCAAAATATCTTCCATTTGTCTAATCTGCCTGCTAAGGCCGGGTTGTGAAATAAACAACTTTTCAGCGGCCTTTCTAAAGTGCAATTCATCCGCAACTGCCAGGAAGTATTTAAAATGTCTTAATTCTAATTGATAACTCATAGTTATTAATTATTGATATAAATAGTATTGGTAATTATCAAACATAAACAATATTTTTATCCTACCAAAACGCAATGCATGACAGATTCAAAAAAGACATTTAATTACGGAGAAGATTGGCTCACTGCACGTATTGCCTTGCATTTAGCTAGCCGTGAGATTGGCGGAAAGATTTCCAAAAAATGTAGGGGAAAAGTCAGGAAAAGTCAGGATACAGTGGCCCGTATCATAGATAAAGGTCATCCGGTGTATGGTATAAACACGGGTTTTGGTCCGTTGTGTACCACAAAAATCTCCAGGGATGAAACTAAAATTTTACAGAATAATATTTTGAAGAGCCATAGCGTTGGTGTGGGTAAACCTATCGCCAACCAACTTGCAAAATTGATGCTGATACTTAAATTACACGCCCTGTCCAAAGGCTATTCGGGAATTGCCGAAGCCACATTGGATCGCATATTGTGGCATATAGAAAATGATGTTATCCCCATAGTTCCTTCTCAGGGATCTGTCGGTGCCTCAGGAGACCTCGCTCCATTGTCCCATCTATTTCTACCATTGATTGGTCTTGGGGAAGTGAATTATAAAGGGCAAGTGATTAATACAGCATCCCTGCTCCGGGAACTTAATTTAGAACCTATCAATTTAGGAGCTAAAGAAGGACTGGCGCTGATTAACGGCACTCAATTCATTGCCGCCCATGCGGTAATGACTTTAGATAAATTCCACAATTGCCTCTCTCATGCAGATATTATTGGCGCAATGATGATAGAAGGGTTACAAGGTTCTGTGAAACCATTTTACGAAGAATTACACCACTTAAGGCCATTCAAGGGTAATATTCATGTGGCTACAAGAATAAAATTGTTTCTGGAGGGCTCAGAAATTATGGAAGATCATATAGACTGTGAACGGGTGCAGGACCCTTATTCCCTTAGATGCATACCACAGGTTCACGGTGCTTCCAGAAATTCATGGCTGCATCTAAAAGAATTGTTGGAAACAGAATTGAATTCGGTTACTGATAATCCTGTAATTATAAGTGAGGATCTTACTATTAGCGGCGGAAGCTTTCACGGTCAACCACTTGCGATGGCGCTCGATTATGCCTGCCTGGCCGCCGCTGAAATCGGCAACATATCTGACAGAAGGATATATCTGGCCCTGGAAGGTAACAGTCCGGGCGTACCCAAGCTGCTTATGGAAGACACCGGTATCAATTCTGGTTATATGATTTTGCAATACACTACCGCAGCATTGGCCAGTGAAAATAAAGGGCTTTGTTTTCCATCGAGTGCAGATAGTATCCCCACTTCTCTTGGTCAGGAAGACCATGTAAGTATGGGGTCTATCTCGGGGAGAAAAGCGTTGCAGGTAATTGAAAATGTGGAAAAAATACTGGCAATAGAATTACTGACGGCCGCCCAGGCCTTTGAATTCAGAAAACCAATGAAATCGGGATTATTATTGGATCACGTACATAAATCAGTGCGGAAAAAAGTTGCATTTGCAGAAAAAGACAGGGTTTTTGCCAGGGATATTGCCTCGGGTATTTCCATGATCAGGAGTAAAGAAATTGTAAAAGGTATTGACAGGCTTGTTCAACAAGAGGGCCTTTCTATGAATACTCCCTATTCAAAAGAATTTGAGCTATATTGATGAAAATCGAATTACAATAATATATACATTGAAAAATCTAAAACTTATTGGTCCTTTTACTCAAATTGTTACCCTCACGGATATTCCTCTTAAAGGCAGCGTGACGGATGAGAAATTACAGGTAATCCAAGAGGGTGGGCTGCTTATAGAAAATGGCAACATTAAAGAAATTGGAGTTTATGCCAATTTACTTCCAAACGCCTTAAATGCAAAGGCAGAAATTGAAGAATTACAAGGCAGTCATTGCTGTTTACCGGGGCTGATAGATGCACACACTCATATCTGTTTCAATGGATCCAGAGCCAGGGACTACGCCTTGCGAAATGCCGGAAAAACTTATCTGGAAATATCCAAAGCAGGTGGCGGTATCTGGGACACCGTGACGCAAACCAGAAAAGCAAAACAGGAAGATCTCGTTAAGGGGATTGTAAAACGGGCAAAGAGGCATTTGAAAAATGGCGTAACTACCCTGGAGGTTAAAAGTGGATATGGCCTTTCTGTAAAGGAAGAACTCAAAATGTTATACGCCATAAAAGAGGCTAACAACATACTGGATTCAGATTTGATTTCGACCTGTCTGGCTGCGCATATGGTCCCAAGGGATCACAAGGGCAGTCCGGAGGAATACCTGTCCGATATCAGCACTCATCTCTTTCCCTTACTTAGAGAAGAAGGTTTAAGCAACAGAATAGACGCCTTTATAGAAGAGAGTGCATTTACATCTGCCAGCATAGCACCTTATTTTAGAGAAGCGAAGGAAATGGGGTTCGACATTACGGTACATGCAGATCAGTTCACCACAGGAGGAAGCGAGGTAGCCGTACAATTCGAAGCCATCAGTGCTGATCATTTGGAAGCAAGTACCGCAATAGAAATTGAACTTTTTGGTAAAAGCGATGTTATTGCAACAGCACTGCCGGGTGCTTCCCTGGGACTTGGCTGCGATTTTACCCCAGCCAGAAAAATTCTGGATGCCGGAGGAGCATTGGCCATTGCCAGTGATCACAACCCGGGGTCAGCACCGATGGGCGATTTACTCGCGCAAGCTGCCATTCTTGGGGCTTACGAAAAACTAACCAATGCCGAAGTTCTCGCCGGTATAACCTTCAGGGCGGCCGCCGCCCTTGGCCTAAAGGACAGGGGTCGGCTTGGCGTAGATCAGCTGGCCGATTTGTGTATATTTCACACTGGCGATTACCGGGAGATTCTATATCATCAAGGCAATTTTAAACCCTGTTTGGTATACAAAAACGGCGTAAAAGTTTATGACAAACACAATACTTGATAATGGATTTCAGATCTCAACTTCTTCAGGGAATTCCAAGGGAATTACCTCCTAAACCGACTTATGACTTCGAAGTAAATCACGCCCCAAAGCGGAAAGCAATACTATCCTCAGAAGAAAAAAAACTAGCAATCCGAAATGCTTTACGCTATTTCCCAAATACCTGGCACAAAATACTATCCTTAGAGTTTGCCCGCGAATTGGAGACATATGGAAGAATTTATATGTACAGATTTAAACCGGATTATGCCCTATATGCACGACCAATTTCCGAGTATCCGGCGGTTTCACAGCAAGCAGCGGCCATCATGCTGATGATTCAGAACAATCTGAATCCGGAGGTTGCACAGCACCCCGATGAATTAATTACCTATGGGGGAAATGGTGCTGTATTTCAAAATTGGGCCCAATACCTGATAAGCATGAAATATCTGGCCCAAATGAATGACAAACAAACACTGCATATTTATTCCGGACATCCTATGGGACTTTTCCCTTCATCAAAAGAAGCTCCCCGGGTAGTCGTAACCAACGGTATGATGATCCCCAATTATTCCAAACCAGACGATTGGGAAAAATACAATGCCATGGGAGTAACTCAATACGGGCAAATGACCGCTGGCTCATACATGTACATAGGACCGCAGGGTATAGTACACGGCACGGCCATTACAGTAATGAACGCCTTTAGAAAAATCCTATCCGGAAATGAATCCCCGGCAGGCAAAATATTTCTTACAGCAGGCCTTGGCGGAATGAGCGGCGCTCAACCTAAAGCCGGAAATATTGCTGGTTGCATTACTGTCTGCGCAGAAGTTAATAAGGCAGCAGCAACCAAAAGATATGAACAGGGCTGGGTAGACGAGCTTATTAGTTCAATGGACAAGCTAATCTCCAGAACCAAAATTGCTATTGCACAAAAAGAGGTGGTCTCCCTTGCCTATATTGGCAATGTAGTAGATGTTTGGGAGGCCTTCCATAAAGAGAATATTTTTATTCATCTGGGGTCAGATCAAACTTCGCTTCACAATCCGTGGGCGGGCGGTTATTACCCTGCCGGACTCAGCTTTGAAGAGGCCAATGAACTAATGAACTCGGACACGGAAGCCTTCCGAAAAAAAGTCCGGGAATCATTAAGGAGGCAGGTGGAGGCTATAGGCAGGCACACTGAAAAGGGTTGTTATTTCTTCGATTACGGCAATGCTTTCCTACTAGAATCTTCGAGAGCTGGCGCAGACGTAATGGCAGAGAACAAGATCGACTTCAAATACCCCTCATATGTTCAGGATATTCTTGGCCCAATGTGCTTTGACTATGGTTTTGGCCCTTTTAGATGGGTATGTACTTCGGGCAATCCGCAGGATCTGAAGAAGACAGATGCCATTGCCCTGAACGTTTTGAAAAAGATAAAAGCAACCGCTCCGCAAGAAATTGAGCAACAAATGGGCGATAATATTAAGTGGATTACCGAAGCCGATGAAAATAAATTGGTAGTCGGTTCCCAAGCCAGAATCCTCTATGCCGATGCCGAAGGCAGAACCAAAATAGCCGAGGCCTTTAACAAGGCAATTGCTTCCGGGGAAATCTCGGCTCCGGTAGTATTGGGAAGGGATCACCATGACGTAAGCGGAACCGATTCCCCTTTCCGTGAAACCAGCAATATCTATGATGGGAGTAAATTTACTGCAGATATGGCCATTCATAATGTAATAGGCGATAGTTTCAGAGGAGCTACCTGGGTTTCTATTCACAATGGTGGTGGTGTTGGATGGGGAGAAGTTATCAATGGTGGATTTGGTTTGGTGCTCGATGGCTCACCGGAAGCTGCTATCCGCTTAAAAAACATGCTTTTTTACGATGTAAATAATGGTATCTCACGCAGAGGGTGGGCGCGTAATAAAGAGGCATTGTTTGCTATTCAAAGAGAAATGGATAGAACTCCCGAATTGAAGGTTACTTTACCTAATTTTGTGGAAGATGAACTCCTGGACACCTTGTTTCAATAAATTTCGATATTCCGGTAATCAGGAAAACTGCTACCGTAATTTATTATGAAATCGTACATTCCTCCTAACGAAAAATTATGGGCCGGCCGCGATTCCGGGCAAGGACACTATTTGCACGAAGTAGTAAAATGCATACCCGACGAGGCTGAAATTTCAATTGTGCACAAAGACACTTATGGGATATTGGGTTATTCCTGTGATGAAGGTGTTCGAAGAAATTATGGCAGATCCGGGGCTGCTGATGCCCCTGACGTAATTAGACAGCAATTGGCTAAAATGCCAATTCATTTGCCGCAGGCAAGTAGTCTCTTAGACCTCGGCACTATTGAGTGCATAAACGGTGATATGGAATCTGCCCAGTCATTTCTGACCGAAAAAGTTCACCGGCTCCTTTCCTTAAAAATATTTCCAATTCTGCTGGGAGGCGGTCATGACATTGCATATGGCCATTTCCAGGGAATAAATAGCTACCTGGGACCTAATAAAAGTCTGGGGATTATCAACTTTGATGCGCATTTTGATCTAAGATCCAACGAATCGGGCAACAATTCTGGCACTCCCTTTTTTCAAATCGCGGAAAGCTGCAAAACCGCTGGCACACACATGAATTATATGTGTCTGGGAATACGTGATAATGCAAATGACAGAACTCTTTTTGCCAGAGCCAAGGAATTGGGGGTCGATTATATTAAAGTGGAAAACTTTACAATGCATCGCTTAGATCAGGTAAAAAAGGAACTAAAAACTTTTATGAACAATGTAGATTATGTTTACATGACGATAGACCTGGACGGCTTTTCCTCTGCATATGCCCCTGGTGTAAGCGCAGCATCGCCAATGGGATTTGCTCCGGATATTGCCTTAGAAACTATCAGGACAATCGTCCAAACTAAGAAGTTGATAAGTATGGATATTGCTGAATTGAACCCGGCTTATGACAATGATAATCAAACAGCAAAACTTGCGGCCAGTTTAATTCATTTTGTGCTGCATGAAACTTCTTTACTCTAGCCAGGATGCATAATATTTGCCATCATCAATATCCAATGCCTCTTGGGTGAGCTGCAGTGGCTTAAAAGTATCAATCATTACCGCCAATTCTTCGGTCCCGGTTTTACCTATACTAGCCTCATATGTTCCAGGATGAGGGCCATGGGGTATCCCTGCCGGATGCAATGAAATATACCCCTGTTCAATGTTTTTTCGACTCATAAAATCCCCGTCTACGTAATATAAAACCTCATCAGAATCAATATTGGAATGATTATAAGGTGCCGGGATGGCATCCGGATGATAATCATATAATCTCGGGCAAAATGAGCATACAACGAAAGCACTAGTTTCAAATGTCTGATGTACTGGTGGTGGCTGATGTACCCTGCCGGTTATCGGTTCAAAATCGTGAATGGAAAATCCGTAAGGATAGTTGTATCCATCCCATCCGACAACATCAAAAGGATGTGTTGCATAAACCATATGATGCAGCTTTCCCTGCTTTTTTACTTTCATTAAAAACTCACCTTTTTCATCATAGGTCTGCAAATTTTCGGGCAACTTAAAATCCCGTTCACAAAAAGGCGAATGTTCCAGGTGCTGTCCAAACCAATTTCGGTATCGCTTTGGGGTATATATGGGGTGATAAGATTCGGTAATCAAAAGCCTGTTATCCTCACCGTCAAATTCAATCTGATAAATCATTCCCCTCGGAATTAATATATAATCCCCGTATTCAAAGGATATTTCTCCCAGCATCGTCTTTAATTTCCCTGTCCCTCTGTGAATGAACAACAACTCGTCCGCATCTGCATTTTTATAAAAATAATCTTCCATGGATTTTTTAGGTGCAGCCAATCCTACGTGCACATCAGAATTAAAAAGCACTACTTTCCTGCTATCCAGAAAATCGGTTTCGGCCTTTATTTCCAATCCTTTTAATAACCTCGATTTTATATTATGCGAGACTGCCGCTTTGGGAGTCACATCAATAGCTTCTCTTACATCCCTGACCTGAGTAGGCCTGTGCAAATGATACATTAAGGAAGACATTCCGTCAAACCCTATAGTACCAAAGAGTTGTTCATAATGAAGTGTCCCGTCCTTTTTCTTAAAGACGGTATGTCTCTTGTGAGGAATTTTCCCTAATGTATGATACAATGGCATGTGTTAGAATTTTTAATTGTGCTTTCTATGACAATAATCTAACCATTGTGGGCGCTGGAATAGACATATTTTGGAAAAGCTATTACGGCCAATTTCAACCCAAGGTCGCTAAAGTAAAAATACAATAAAATGCAGTTGTAATAAAATGATAAATGAATATTATGAAGTAGCTCAAATAAAAAAAGCCTCCCAAAAAGGAAAGCCTTTCATTGGTGGTTGTCAAAAAAGACTTCCACACTTTGCATAAATCTCAATTATTGTGACTTATGCACAACACAACAGCGCAAATATACTAAAGCTTTTTTACAATAAGGGGTTTGGAACCATGATTTACTCTTTTGGCTTAAATGGCCTTACAATTAATCTTGCCGCCTTATCATAATTAATGTAATTATAGACCCAGTTGAAGAATACAATGACTCTGTTCCTAAAACCAACAAGAGACATTAGATGTACAAACATCCAGATAAACCACGCAAAAAATCCTCCAAAACTAATTTTGGGTAAATCTACTACAGCCTTATTGCGCCCTATGGTTGCCATTTCGCCCTTATTGGTGTACTTAAAAGGTTTCATTGGCACATTATTAAAAATACGCTTCAGATTCCTGGCTAAAAGTTTTCCTTGCTGTATTGCAGGTTGTGCCATCTGAGGATGTCCTTTTGGGTAGGCATGGGTTTCCATATAGGCCACATCGCCAATTGCAAAAATATTCTCATAACCCTCAACCTGATTAAATTCATTTACCTTAAACCTGTTGAGTCTGTTTTGCAATACATCATTTGAAAACCCTTTTACAGCGGCTCCTGTTACACCAGCTGTCCAGATAAAATTCTTTGTCCGAATATGCGTACCATCTTCAGTGGTCAGTACTTCTCCATTGTAATCTTTCACTCTGCGATTTAAATGAAGTTGTACTCCCATTTGATTCAAAAATTGTTCTGCTTTTTTTGATGCGTGTGAAGTCATTGGGGGTAAAATCCTATCTCCGCCTTCAAAAAGGTGAATCTCCATTTCTTCAATATTCAGGTGTCTGTAATCTTTAGGAAAAACATGTCTCTTTAGTTCTGCAAATGCACCTGCAAGCTCTACACCCGTTGGACCCGCGCCAATAATTGAAAAATTCATCAATGCCCTTCGTTCTTCCTCATCCTCACAATTATCTGCTCTTTCAAAGTTCTGTAACATATAACTGCGAATGTTCAGGGATTGGGGCACATTCTTCATTGGCATGGCATGCGCTTCTATCCGGGCGTTACCAAAAAAATTTGTCTTAGTTCCTGTTGCAAGTACCAAATAATCATATTCCAAATCCCCGATATTTGTATGAATTATCGAATTTTCAGGATCGACGCGTTCAACGGTTGCCCAACGGAAATAAAAATTCTTTAATCTTTTTAATATTTTTCTCAGGGGATATGCAATGGAATCCGGCTCAAGACCTCCGGTAGAAACCTGGTATAGGAGAGGTTGAAAAGTATGATAATTGTGTTTATCAATCATTACAACCTGAGCGTTGAGCTTTCCTAGCTTCTTGGCCAACGAAATACCGGCAAAACCCCCTCCGATAATAACTATACGTCGATTTTCTGTTTTAGGCAGTGTCATTAATTATTTTCTACAAAAATAATCAATCCTCCAACCACACTCCCGAAAGACTTTTGTTATTTCTCCAGAAGAATGTCATTGATGTAAATAAACTATCGAATCAAAAAAATATGTTGTATTATTCTGGAATAGTAAGTAGTGGTATGGATGTATGAAATGCCATTTTTTTTATCACCGGTTCCCGTGTAAGTTCTTGTAAAAAGCCATGTTTATAATGCACCATTGCAAGCATGTCTATCCCTAATTCTTCGATAAATGTCTGAATCACATGTGCTTTACTGGAAAAACGAGGCATCCAATGTACAGAAGTCGGAACTTCTGATAAATATTCCTCCAGGGTATATAAATTTGACTTCTGATATTTATTCAATTGTTCTTTTTCATTTATGTGCATAATTCGCACACTGGCTCCCAGGTGAACAGCTATTTGTTTTAACGGTTCTATTACCGAAGCATCAAAATTTCTAATAAAACCTGTTACCAATGCAATCTCCTTTGGGTGTTCAAATTTATAGGTTTCAGGTACTACCAAAACCGGGCAGGCCATATTGCTTTTAATGATCCTTACGGTGTTGCTTCCTAAAAAAATCTCTTTCAAGCCACTGGCCCCTTTGGTGCCGGTAATAATCATATCTATGTGTAATTCTTCCACTGCTTCCTTAATCTCCTCGGTCAATATATTAAAAGATGAAATTGTATTGAATTGATGCTTTGGATTCTTAATGGTTCGTGAAAGTCGATTCAATAATTGCTTCAAACCCTTTTCTGAGGCAGAATGACAGGCATCTTCAAGCAGCCGACCTTCTGTATTCACCGCCATAAATCTGCTGTGTACAATTGCCGGGGTATAGGTGTTGAGTAAATGAAAAATACATTCATCATCTTTAAACAGATCTAAGGCGTATTCGGTTGCATTCCAGGCATTCTCCGAGAAATCTGTCGGCAGCAATATATTCTTCATCGTCACAAGTATTTTAAGATGAAGTAAAAATACTTGAACTATGAAGTGGAAAATATGATAAATGTCAGGTAAAATATTCTTAAAGCCGGGAGCAAATCAAAATCCGTCAACCAGATCCTGAAGCCCTTTCTGATCGGCAATTCCAACCTTTTTACCCGAGGTTTTCAGATACCCCTTTTTCTTAAATTCTGAAATTATTCGGATACAGGATTCTGTCGCAGTTCCGACGACATTTGAAATATCCTCTCTGGAGAGTATGAGGAGTAGAAATCCGTTTTCATCTTCTCCGTAATTCTTCTGCAGATAGAGGAAGGCTTCTGCTATACGTTGCTTTACAGTTTTTTGGGACATATTCACAATAACATCGTCTGCCTCTCTTAAGTCGTGAGCCATATGCCTCAACACTTCAAAGGTAAAGTCGGGATTTTTATGTAAGGTATTTACTATGGCCTCCTTGGGAATAAAACAGACTTCCATATCATTTACAGCCACAGCGCTTAAATTAGCCGACTCTTCAGCAATAACTGCTCGCTGTCCTAAAACCTCCCCTTTTGCTGCCAATTTAACAATCTGATCCTTTCCATTGGCACTTAATTTAGAAAGTTTTGAAACGCCGTCACGAACGCAGAATACACCATTGAGTTTTTCACCTTCTTCAAAAATAGATTCCCCCTTTTTAATGGACTTGGTGATTTTAGTATCCGATACTTTCTTCAATTCGTCCTTACTCATTGCCCGCAAAGAGTTGAATTTACGAACGATACAATGTTCACATCTACTGTTCATGACCACAAATTTACACTTCTTAGACAAAATTACAGGGATTTAAAAGTACAAAACCTGACATTTGTCATGTTTTCCAGTTTCTAATAAATGCAAATTTGTACCCAGGTATAAAGCAAATGTAAATGGACGCGGCTTCTTGTTATCACTGCGGTGATCCATGCAACAGAACACACATCAGTTTCGATGACAAAAATTTTTGTTGTAATGGGTGTAAGACTGTATATGAAATTTTTCAACAAAACGAATTATCCTATTATTACGAACTTCAGGACGCTCCGGGAAGTACCCCTGATAATATCGAGGGTAAATTTGACTTTTTGAGCTCCCCGGAAATTGTTGAAAGCTTATTGGCTTTTCATAATGACACCCTCCAGATCATTGACCTTAATATCCCAAATATTCATTGCAGTTCCTGCATCTGGATTCTCGAAAACCTGAATAAACTACATCCGGGAATAACAGGTTCTGAGGTAGATTTTCCAAGAAAGACGGTCACGATAACCTATCAATCCGATCATATTGTTTTAAAGGACCTTGTGCTGCTGCTATCCAAAATTGGTTACGAGCCCAATATTTCTTTGAATGATTACAGGAGCACACCAATAAAAAAAGACAGAAGTCTGTGGTATAAAACCGGAGTAGCAGGTTTTGCTTTTGGAAACATTATGTTTCTCTCATTTCCGGAGTACTTCCAGGTAGGAGAGTTTTGGTTGGAGCAGTTTAAGGGGGTATTTCGTTGGTTAATGTTATTGTTTTCATTGCCCGTAGTCTTTTATTCTGGCCGTGATTATTTCATCTCTGCCTACAAAGGAATTAGGTCTAACATCATGAGTATAGACGTCCCAATTGCCTTGGGCATTCTGGTTTTATTCTTAAGGAGCATGTCTGAAGTTGTTCTGGATTTGGGATCAGGTTTTTTTGACAGCCTTACAGGTTTGATTTTCTTCCTGCTTTTGGGCAAAGTCTTTCAACAGAAAACCTACTCATTTCTATCTTTTGAACGCGATTATAAATCGTATTTTCCTATAGCCGCTACAAGAATTAACCCTGACAAAGAGGAGGAAACTATTCAGATTTACAAGATTAAAAAAGGGGATCGACTGCTTATCAGAAATGAAGAGTTAATTCCGGCAGACGGCATTCTAATTAGTAAATCGGCCAGTATCGATTACAGCTTTGTAACCGGTGAAGCAAAACCTGTCAGGGTTTCAAGTGGCGATAAAATATTTTCAGGGGGAAAACAAATCAGCGGCCCGATAGAGATTGAAGTACTTAAATCTGTCTCACAAAGTTATCTCACTCAACTTTGGAGCAAAGCGGCTTTTCAAAAAGATAAAGCAAGTGAATTCCGGACACTTACAGATAGTATAGGCAGACAGTTTACAATAACAATTCTCATAATTGCCTTTCTGGCCGCCGGTTTCTGGATGGTTTATGATAGTAGTAAAGCGCTGAACGTATTTACTGCGGTATTAATTATAGCCTGCCCTTGTGCGATAGCACTGGCTGCTCCCTTTACCCTGGGTAATATGCTCAGGATATTTGGGCGATGTAAATTCTACCTGAAAGACACCCAAAGTATTGAGCGACTTTCACAGGTTAATACCGTTATTTTTGATAAGACCGGGACCATAACAACCACAAAAACAAATGAGATTAGTTACGAGGGGATGCAATTAACCGCTGCTGAAGAGTCCCTGTTAAAAAACACCCTGAGAGGATCTAATCATCCATTAAGCAGGTCGCTTTATAAATTGCTGAAAGAGCACAAAATTACCACCTTGGACGACTACCAGGAACATCCGGGCAAAGGACTTGAGGCCAGTAAAGATGATCGGAATATTCGTGTTGGCTCCGCTGATTTTGTTGGAAACACCGCCTATTCGGATGCTTCAAAAACAGCAGTTCATATTAGTTCGGACAACCTTTACAAAGGCTATTTTTCTTTTCAGAATGCGTATAGAGAGGGTGTTTCCGATGTTGCCATGGCACTTTCAAAGTCAATGGAATTAGCAGTGATCTCGGGTGATAATAATGGTGAAAAACAACAATTGGAAGAAATATTTCCGAAACTAACTCCTTTCTATTTTAATCAAAAACCCGTAGATAAATTAAGATTTATACAACAACTTCAAGAGCAGCACAAAAATGTCCTCATGGTTGGGGATGGCCTTAACGATGCAGGTGCTTTTGCTCAAAGCGATGTGGGAATAGCTATTTCGGAGGACATTAATGTATTTTCACCAGCTTCTGATGCAATTTTAGATGCTTCAAAATTTAAACAGTTATACCACTTTATCCTGGCCTCTAAAAGTGCTATGAAAATTATTAAAATAAGTTTTGTTCTATCACTGCTTTACAATGTAGCAGGGCTCTATTTTGCCATATCAGGGCAGTTAGAACCGGTAATAGCGGCCATACTAATGCCTTTAAGCTCTATCAGTATTGTGGCTTTTACGACTCTGGCTACAAATTATGCAGGCAGAAAGTTAAAGTAATTGTTGGCGAAATCGCCGTGCCGATAGCAAATTTTAAATAAAATAAAAAAACCTGATATATGTCATGTTTTAATATATATCCCGGGCTTAGTTTTAACCCCAGATTCAGTTTGGTATGAGTGTAATCTATGTGTTGTTAGCCATCAGCATTGCTGTGGCTCTCGTCTTTTTCACAGCGTTTATTATTTCCGTAAGGAATGGGCAGTATGATGATTCATATACGCCCTCTGTGCGCATGCTTTTCGAAGACGAACTTGTAAAAAAAACTTCAAACAAAGAAAAAACCAAAAAGTCTAAAAAAATCAATCCAACTAAATAAGTAAATATGGAAGTGCAACAATTTCATTATGACAATAAGATTGTCCAAAAATTCCTCTATGCCACAATGTTATGGGGAATTGTTGGAATGCTGGTAGGGTTGCTGCTGGCCTTTATGTTTTTATTTCCGAACATTACCGATGGCATCTCCTGGCTCAGTTTTGGTCGTCTGAGGCCTCTGCATACTAACGCCGTTATTTTTGCCTTTGTGGGTAATGCCATTTTTGCCGGGGTTTATTACTCTACTCAACGTTTGTTAAAGGCACGAATGTTCAGTGACGCGCTCAGTAATTTTAACTTTTGGGGGTGGCAAGCTATCATTGTGGCTGCGGCAATTACATTACCGCTTGGCTATACCACTTCAAAAGAATATGCAGAACTGGAATGGCCAATAGACCTTGCAATTGCAGTGGTATGGGTTGCATTCGGTTGGAATCTAATAGGAACCATGCTCAAAAGGAGGCAACGCCACCTTTATGTCGCTATATGGTTCTATCTGGCCACATTTGTGACTGTGGCTGTACTTCATATTTTTAACAGCCTGGAGCTTCCGGTTAGTGCTCTTAAAAGTTATTCTGTTTACGCCGGAGTTCAGGATGCTCTTGTTCAATGGTGGTATGGTCACAATGCCGTTGCATTTTTTCTGACCACTCCTTTTCTTGGATTAATGTACTATTTTGTTCCCAAGGCGGCCAACAGACCCATCTATTCCTACAGATTGTCTATTGTCCACTTTTGGTCCCTGATCTTTATATATATCTGGGCAGGACCCCACCATTTACTGTATTCATCATTACCAGATTGGGCCCAAAACCTGGGCGTAGCTTTTTCAATAATGCTGATTGCTCCCTCCTGGGGTGGTATGATTAACGGACTATTAACTTTACGGGGGGCCTGGGATAAAGTCAGGACAGACCCGACCCTGAAATTTATGGTTGTAGCCATCACTGGCTATGGTATGGCCACATTTGAAGGGCCAATGCTGTCTCTTAAAAATGTAAATGCGATAGCCCACTTCAGCGACTGGATTATTGCCCATGTGCATGTGGGTGCCTTAGCATGGAATGGTTTTCTGACTTTTGGAATGATCTATTGGCTGGTACCAAAAATGTTTAAGACAAGATTATTTTCCAGACCGATGGCCAACTTTCATTTTTGGATTGGCACCCTTGGTATTATCTTATATGCATTACCCATGTATGTTGCCGGTTTTACTCAGGCATTAATGTGGAAAGAATTTAATCCTGACGGAACATTGGTTTACGGTAACTTCCTTGAAACTGTTAATGAGATCATTCCGATGTATTGGATGCGCGCCATAGGCGGCAGTCTCTTTATAATCGGGGCATTGGTTATGCTTTATAATGTTGTGATGACCATCCGCTCTGGCAGCAAGGTTGAAGATGAAATGGCAGAAGCTCCGGCCCTTACAAGAGTCTCCAAAAAAAGAACTGCCGGAGAAACCTATCATACCTGGCTAGAGCGAAAGCCAATTCAATTAACAATTTTGGCCACAGTAGCTATACTTATTGGCGGCATTATACAGATTGTGCCCACCATACTAGTCAAATCAAATATCCCGACTATTACAAGTGTCAAACCTTATACTCCTCTGGAGCTCGAAGGTCGCGACCTTTATATAAGGGAAGGATGTGTTGGTTGTCATTCCCAAATGATCAGACCCTTCCGCAGCGAAGTTGAACGTTATGGGGAATATGCCAAAGCAGGAGAATTTGTATACGATCATCCTTTCCTCTGGGGTAGCAAACGTACAGGCCCTGATCTGCTTCGGATAGGAGGTAAATATTCCGATAATTGGCATCTGAACCATATGTACGATCCGCAAAGCACATCTTCCGGATCTATCATGCCGGCCTATCAATGGATGGTTCGCGACAGGCACGACAGGAGTCTGATACAGGACAAAATGGAGGCAATGGTTCAATTGGGTGTTCCATATACCGAAGAGGACATCGCCACGGCCGAAGCCAATATGGCGTCGCAGGCACTGCAAATAGAGAAAAATCTTTATTCAGATCCTGACTTTGCGAGAGGTTATGAGGACGACAAGCAGTATGCTGCGGACAACGGAGAGGAATTTATTGAAATGCGAGACAGAGAAATTGTTTCTCTCATAGCCTATTTACAACGCTTGGGGACAGATATAAAAGTAAAGGAAACCGCCGAAAACTTATCGGCTAAATAGATAAGATATGCTGAAATATATAAAGAACCATATGGAGAGTATAGAGGGAATAGCAACTTATCCCATGATATCATTACTCATCTTCTTTGTTTTTTTTACACTGCTTTTTTGGTGGGTTTTTACTGCCTCTAAAGAGCATATAAAAGAAGTAAGTGAACTGCCACTAGACGATAACAACCAAAATAACGAGCAATTATGAAAAATATGATGCCATGGTGGATTAGGATCCCCGTACTGTTCTTTTTAATCTTTGGATTGATGGAGTACTTTATCGACTCCGGTGAGACACCTGCGTTTATAGCCTACCCTGTTACCCAATGGTTCTTATTGCTGACATTAATGATTCTGATTGCAATAGAGCTTATTTTAAATGCTATCGAAAACACTATGTTTCAAACCCTGTCAGAAGAGGCAAGAGATCGCTATTTAAACACCAAAGAGCGTCCCTGGGAATGGACATGGGGAAAGAACATCTATAAAAAGCTCTTAGGCACTAAACCAATTGAAGAAGAGGGTGAAATTATATTGGACCACAACTATGATGGTATAAGGGAGCTGGATAACAAACTTCCGCCCTGGTGGGTATATATGTTTTATGCCACCATACTATTTGGGGTGGTATATTTAGCCAGATTTCATGTCTTTGGTGACTATACCCAGGACCAGGAGTACGAGCAGGAAGTTGCTGCTGCTCAAATCGCTATTGAGACCTACAAAAAAACAGCCAAAGATCTTGTGGATGCCAATACGGTAGAGTTGCTTACAGATGCTGCCGATCTAAATGCGGGCAAAGCCATCTTCGATACCAATTGTGTAGCCTGTCATATGGCAGATGGTGGAGGAGGTATTGGCCCCAATCTTACGGATCAGTATTGGATCCAGGGTGGCGGTATTAAGAATATATTCAATACTATTTCTGAAGGCGGAAGGGATGGTAAAGGAATGATCGCCTGGAAACAAACCCTTAAACCATTAGAAATGGCACAGGTATCTAGTTATGTAGTAAAAATGGAGGGCATCACCCCTGCTAACCCAAAAGCTGCAGAGGGAGATATCTGGATAGATGTGGATGCTCCTGTAGAGGTAAGTTCTCCTGAGGAGGTCCCTGAAGAAACCAATGACGTTCCGCAGTAGCTACAATTCAGACTTGCAAATCTGCTTAAGAGGAAGGCAAAATGACGGAAGAAGAAAATTTTAGGGATTCTATTGGGACTATAAATAAAGAAGGAAAACGCGCCTGGATATTTCCCAAAAAACCGAGTGGAATCTTTTATAAATACCGCAAATGGGTGAGCTATTTTCTGCTGCTGTTCCTTGTGCTTTCCCCATTTCTTAAACTAAATGGCAACCAGTTTCTAATGTTCAATGTCCTGGAACGCCGATTTAATATTTTCGGTTTTCCTTTCTGGCCGCAAGACTTTCACCTTTTTGTAATCTCAATGATTATTGGCGTCATTTTTATTGCGCTATTCACAGTGGCCTTTGGTCGTATATTCTGTGGTTGGATGTGTCCTCAGACCATTTTTCTGGAGATGGTATTCAGGAGAATCGAATTTTGGATAGATGGGGACCGCGGAGCACAAATACGATTAGATCGACAGGCCTGGAACGGTGAAAAAATCAGGAAAAGGGTTTTAAAATGGTTTATCTTTTTTATCATCTCTTTTGGAATAGCTAATGTTTTTTTAGCTTATTTAATTGGGAGCGACCAACTGCTTCGGTACATTTTTGAAGGTCCGATGGGTCATTTAAGCACATTAATATCTTTGCTCATTTTTACCGCGGTATTCTATTTTGTTTTTGCCTGGTTCAGAGAGCAAGTCTGCATTATTGCCTGTCCTTATGGAAGAATGCAGGGTGTTCTTCTGGATAACAAATCTATTGTGGTTGCTTATGATCACAAAAGGGGTGAAGGTGAAAAAGGAAGAAAGAAATTCAGGAAAAACGAAGACAGGAAAAGTCTGGGACATGGAGACTGCATAGATTGCTTTCAATGTGTTAATGTATGCCCCACCGGAATCGATATTCGCAATGGTACTCAGCTCGAATGCGTAAACTGTACCGCCTGTATAGATGAGTGTGATACCATCATGGAAAAGGTAAATCTTCCAAAAGGCCTTATCCGTTACGCAAGTGAAGATAATATTGTTAGAAAAGCTAAATTTAGTTTTACTCCAAGGCTCAAAGGTTATTCTGCTGTCCTTGTAATTTTAACTGGGGTACTTGTTGGAATGTTATTTTTACGAAATGACCTTGAAGCCAATATTTTAAGGCTACCAGGACAATTGTACGAGCGAAAGGAAGGAAATATTATAAGCAATGTTTATACCTTTAAATTAATAAATAAAACAACTGAAGAAATTCCGGATGTCAACTTCAGATTGATATCACATAAAGGTAGTATAGAACTGGTAACTCACGAGAATTTTACCGTACCCTCCCAAAACCTTGCTGAAGGAACACTCTTTATAGAGATAAATAATGCAGCCCTGAGTGGAGATAAAGATAAATTGAAAATAGGTGTATATAGCGGAAATGACCTGATTGAAACTACCACTGCCAGGTTTCTGGCCCCGAGAAGTTACAATTAGATTATATATAATATTAATCTGGAAATTAGACAAACATGAAAATAAATTGGGGGACCGCAATTGTCATGGCTTTTATAGCTTTTATAGCCTTTATACTGTACTTCGTGTTTATTGCAAGCACAGAGAAACGGGCAGAGCACGATCTGGTCACCGAAGAGTATTACAAAGAGGAATTGGCCTATCAGCAAGAGATTGATGCAGAGAGTAATGCTTCCAAATTGCATACACCGATTAAAATTATAAAAGGAGAGGAAGGGCTGCAAATCACCTTTCCAGAAGAAATGAACTCAAATAATACAAAAGGAAAAGTGTCCTTGTACAGACCATCTGATAAACAATTGGATTTCGACTTGCCTTTAAGTTGGTCCAAATCACATTTGCTCATACCTGACAAACGTTTATTGGGTGGTCGCTGGGACATTAAGATCCATTGGGAATATAAAGGGAAAGTATTTTTACACAAAGAGAGTATAGTTTACTGACAGACTTAATTGGCTAAGCCATTTTGTTGTAACTGGATACCGTTAACTATTTAAAAATTGCGGCACTACTAAATTGAGGGAAAAATTTGCGATAAAAAATGTTGTTATCAGCTATAATATTAGGATTAATGGGTAGTCTGCACTGCGTTGGAATGTGCGGCCCTATTGCCTTTATGTTACCAGTAGATAATACCAATGGTATAAAGAAAGCAGGGCAGCTTTCATTGTATCATATCGGACGCCTATTGGCATATGGCTGCATAGGTGTGGTTTTTGGTCTTCTGGGAAAAGGCCTGTACATTTTTGGAATGCAACAAAAGTTATCGATAAGTATAGGAATTCTCATGATTGTAGTTGTACTGATTCCGTATAAGACTTTTGCCAGATACAATTTCTCAAAACCTGTATTCAGGATCATTTCTAAAATTAAAAATGGTCTTGGGAAGGAACTAAAAAAGAAAACTGCCGACACTTTCCTTACCATTGGTATATTAAACGGTTTCCTTCCATGTGGACTGGTCTATATGGCCCTATTTGGAGCTGTTGCAATGGGAAACGCACTTGAAGGGGCCATCTATATGATACTTTTTGGTCTGGGGACAATCCCATTGTTGACAGCAGTGATTTATTTCGGGGCCATCCTTAAAGGTTCCTTAAGAAACCAAATCAGAAAAATGGTGCCCGTATTTGTAATCCTGATAGGTACGCTGTTTATTCTCCGGGGTTTGGGACTGGGTATTCCCTATGTTTCGCCAAAACCAGTCAGCACGGTGGTGTCTGCTGATATGGAATGCGAGCAACCTTAGATTGGTTATAATATTGCTAATTAGTAAATTGATAAAGACATATGCAAATAGTTTCAGCAGCTGAAGCCGTATCTCAAATTAGATCGGGTAATCGAGTATTTCTGCAGGGAGCGGCTATGACTCCGAATATCTTAATCGATGCATTATGCGAACGATATCCCGAATTAAAGCATATTGAAATAGTCTCCATACATACAGAAGGAGACGCCAAATATGCGAGTCCGCCTTATAACCAAAGTTTTAAAATGAACAGTTGCTTTGTCGGGCGCAATGTCAGAAATTTGGTAAACAGTACACAGGGTGATTATATTCCAATTTTTTTAAGTGAGATACATTTGTTGTTTCGCAGGAAGATATTACCTCTGGATGTAGCTATTGTTCAGGTATCCCCACCCGATAAACATGGATTTTGTTCCCTTGGGGTCTCTGTGGATATTGCTTTACCCGCTGTACAAACGGCTAAAAAAGTAATCGCACAAATTAATCCTTTTGTTCCCAGAACCCACGGGGACGGTATTATTCATATTAAGAATATAGATAGTGCAATTGAAGTCAACTCCCCAATCCACACACACGATTTAGCCCCAATTTCTGAGGTTGAACAACAAATAGGCAAGCATGTTGCCCAACTTATTGAGGACGGAGCAACGCTTCAAATGGGCATTGGAAATATCCCTAATGCAGTTCTCAATAATCTTCAGCATCATAAAAGATTAGGTATTCATACCGAAATGTTTTCAGATGGGGTGTTGCCACTAATAGAAAAAGGGGTGATCACTGGGGAAGATAAAGAGATAAAAACGGGAAAAATAGTGACTTGCTTCGCTGTGGGTTCACAAAATTTATATGACTTCGTAGACGATAACCCATTGGTACATTTTAAAGAAGCAGGGTATACTAATGATACAGCAATTATTCGCAGAAACCCTAAAGTAACGGCAATCAATAGTGCTATTGAAATAGACCTGACCGGGCAGATATGCGCAGACACCATTGGAAATCGGCAGTATTCGGGGGTTGGGGGTCAAATGGATTTCATTCGCGGGGCGGCCCTATCTGAAGGGGGTAAACCCATATTTGCTATGCCGTCTGCCACAGCAAAAGGAATTTCAAAAATAACGCCTTATCTTAAGCATGGTGCAGGGGTAACTACTACAAGGGCGCATGTTCATTTTGTAGCAACGGAATACGGGGTTGTTGACCTTTTTGGAAAAAACCTTAAGGAAAGAGCCCAGGCACTAATATCTATAGCACATCCTAAGCATAGAGAAGAATTGCAAAAGGAGGCATTTGAAAGATTTGGGAGTATTAAAGACCTGGCATAAATGAAGATTGCGCAGTATATAGACCATACCTTATTGAAACCCACCGCCACAACTGCGGATATTAAAGCATTGTGTTCAGAAGCCAGGAAACATCAGTTTTACGCCCTCTGTGTTAATGGCTGTCATGTAAGAACAGCACATGCTGAATTAATAGGTTCGGATGTAAAACTTGCTGCGGTTATCGGCTTTCCACTTGGAGCAATGTCTACAGAAGCAAAAGTGGCAGAAGCCAAATACTGTGTAGAACATGGCGCAGACGAAATAGACATGGTTATCAACATTGGATGGCTTAAAGAAGGCCTTCTTATGAGCGTAAAAGAGGAAATCGCACTAATAAAGGAAGCTATCTCTGGTAAAACCTTAAAGGTTATCATAGAAACGGCTTATTTGAGTGATGAGGAAAAAATCCTTGCATGTAATTTAATTATTGAGGCGAGGGCAGATTTCGTAAAAACTTCGACTGGTTTCGCTCCCGGTGGTGCCACCTTTGAAGATGTTGAGCTGATAAAAAACACAATTAAGGGCCAGGCTAAGATAAAAGCCTCGGGAGGAATTAAGGATAGCTCTACTGCACTTCGTTATATTGATTTGGGCGTTGACAGGATAGGTACCACTTCCGGAATAACAATAATAAACTAAGAGAAATTCCATAGCATGAGTTTACACATCAGTGCCAATAAAGATGAGGTTGCAGATACCGTTTTGCTTCCGGGAGACCCATTGCGTGCCAAATGGATTGCCAATACTTTTCTGGAAAATGCAGTTTGTTACAATGAGGTGAGGGGCATGTTGGGCTTTACCGGCAATTACAACGGGAAACGAATTTCTATTCAGGGTAGTGGTATGGGAATTCCATCGGCATTAATCTACTATCACGAACTCATTAAGGAATATGGAGTAAAAACATTAATTAGAGTTGGCACGGCAGGGTCTTACCATGAAGCTATTAATGTAAAGGATGTCGTTCTCGCAATGTCTGCTTCAACCACATCATCTATCAATAATAGACAATTTGACCACGGAAGCTATGCCCCTACTGCCGATTTCGATTTACTAATGAGGGCGGTGCAGTATGCAAATGATAATAATATTGCATTTAAAGCAGGTAACGTCCTATCTTCTGATCAGTTTTATGAAAAGGACCCGGATTCCTACAAAAAATGGGCCGATTACGGAGTCCTATGTGCAGAAATGGAAGCAGCAGGTTTGTACACAATAGCTGCCAAAAATAAGGTAAAAGCTCTGGCTATTCTTACCATTTCCGATTCTCTTGTCAACAAAACATCCTGCAGTACAGCTGAGCGCGAAAACACTTTTCATACTATGGTTAAAATTGCCCTGAACATTGTCTAAAATGGAAAACAAAAGCGATATTAAGAAGCGGGAAGATATTGAACTTCTGGTGAGGACATTTTATGGAAAAATCAGGAAAGACGAAATGCTGGGACCTATTTTTAACAGTATTATTACGGATTGGGAAACCCATTTTAGTTTACTCACAGATTTTTGGGAAACACAACTCTTTTTAAAACGCAAATACACCGGAAATCCTGTCCTGGCACATCAGGAAGTGGACGAAAAGATGGGGCATACAATAAGCCCGGAACACTTTGGCTACTGGATAAACCTCTGGTTCGCCACCATTGATGAATTGTTTGATGGCGAAACCGCCTGGGTTGCAAAAAACAGGGCACAAAAAATGAGCACTATGTTATATATGCAGATATATCAACACAGACAAAAATAACAAATTGGCCATGTCAGAAACGAACAAAAAGTTAATTGAGAAATATGAACATTTGGGAGAAAACCCAGAGACTTACCTAAAAGGCCTCCTGCATGCCAAACCAATAAATTATTGGGACTACGTGGAGGTGAACACTTTATTATCTCTGCAAAAGCCTCGTACAAGTTTTAAAGATGAAAGTATTTTTATCATGTATCATCAGGTTACCGAACTGGTATTAAAAATGATGTGCCATGAACTTGAACAAATCACTACAGAAAAAAAACTAACAGAGGCATATCTCAGCACTAAAATTAACAGATTAATTCGCTATACCACCCTGCTAATTACTTCATTTGATATTATGAAGGATGGGATGGATTATGACGATTATAATATTTTCAGAACAACTCTTACCCCTGCCAGCGGCTTTCAAAGTGCCCAATTCAGATATATAGAACTCTACTGTACCCGGTTGCGAAATCTTGTCAATGATGAAGGAAGGAGCAGACTTCCTGTAAAACCGACCGTTGCCGACTATTTTGAGCATATTTACTGGAAAAACGCCGGCTTAAACCGAAAAACTGGTAAAAAAACATTGACAATGCAACAATTCGAGGACGAGTACCTCGACAGTTTTATGGCTTTTTCAGAAAAGATTAATGGAAATACACTGGAGGACGGCATTTCTAAAATGCCGGAATTATCCGCTGAACTTAAAGAGCAATTAAGGGAGTTTGACTATCTATATAATGTAGAATGGCCGATGGTACATTTATCGACAGCAAAGCATTATCTAAATAAAAAAGGTGAAGAGAAGGCAGCAACCGGCGGTTCTAAATGGATAAAATATCTACATCCCAAACACCAGCAACGGAAATTCTTTCCCGCATTATGGTCACAAAAGGAAAAGGATAGCTGGGGGAAGGAATAATTTTTAAATAGAATTAGAATAAAAATTCCCTTGAAGATTAAAGATGCTGACTACTGCCTTTAGAATAGTTAGCGGCTAAAATGAATATAAGACTGAAAAGAATTACAGAGCTGGCAGCAGCAAGTAATTCTGTATGATGATTGATTAATTTTAAATCTAACCAACCCGCTATAGCTCTGTAAAAGATCAATAGTTCGGAAATAATAAAGCCGCAGAAATACAAGTAGTAGCTTCTTCCTGGTATTTTAAGCATCCTAAAGTAATCCAGAAATAAAAACAAGCCAATCGTCACCACTCCCAAAAAAGTTAGATGCAGATACCCAATGGTAAAATCTAAATAATTTACAGCCAATTGAGCAAAATATGGTAATGCACTTAACAATTGTAAAATCATTTTCAACGCCGCCAACACCCCTATTGTCTTTAACATTCCCATTTGAAGCGGTGAGAAGCGAATTTCCACTTTCTTGTGTAACTTAAAAAATGAAATCCCAAGCAATAAAAAAGCAACTAATTGCAAAAGACCGCCAAGACCGCCTAAAATATTAAGAATTAATGGTGGATTAGCGAAGAGAGTGGATAGGAAAAAAGAGAGAATAACCCCAAGGTTAATGGTCCACATGAACATCTTCCTTCTCTTCTGAAGCATTATTTGCTGCTTATTTTCCATCACATAGCACAGCAATCCTGCAAGCGAAAGCATCATCCAGCCATTGTACAGAAAATGAAGGTAAAAGTAAATCGCCAGTCGGTACAGGACAGCATCGGTTCCCTGTGTATTCATAATAGCCCCTAATGCCCATGGGCCCAAACTAGAAATCACCAGATACCATAAGGCTGCTTTAATACAGCTAAATGATAGCGTTTCCTTTAAAATTGCAGGAGTGTTCTTAAGTAAAAACCAACTAAACCAATAGGAGGCAAACAAAAATAGGGTAGAAAAGATTATTGAAAACAAAGCATATCCCATAAAGGGAAAGGTCAACAGCATTCCGACCAAGGTCAGTTGTGTGAGCCAAAAAATTCTGGAATACTTCCTGTCCAGATTGGAACTGCTTAAATACAATTTGAACAATAGTGTTGACAGGGCCAGGTAAACCCATCCCAACAGGGCAATATGCGAATGAGTGTGTACTATAAACTTATAATTAACCGGTATCTCAATAATTTGAAATGATCGTAAAACCACACCCAATATTGCCGCTATTATTAAGTAAATAAGGGCTGTTTTAGAATGAAGAAGTGGCTTTATCATTTATCAACTTCAATTGGAAATTCGAATAACTAGAAATCTTTCCTTTTGGATTTATAAGACAATCTCCATATGGGTAAAAGAGACCATAGCAGCAGCAGACCAACAGATATAAGCAATCCTGATTGTGTGCCAAAAAATTGCTTGAATACTGCTCCGGTATAGCCGAGTAAGGCAGAAATATCTAATTTTAGAAGTATAAGCGTACGTGAAAGGTCGATTGGATTAGCCATTGCTGCAGCCAAAGAAAAGGTATCCAGGGGATATTCCTCAAAAATAATGAGCGACAGCAAAAATAATCCATCGTAGATTACAGCTAAAAATAGCCAGAGCAATACTGCATAGCCAAATCCCTTAATCTTATTTTCATTAGACAAAGCAATATTAAATGCCAGTCCGGTAAAAATAAAAGTCAGAAACGATCCTGTAACAAGTAAAAGGGAAAAATTCCAAATTGCATCGCTTCTGAATAACCCATATAGGATAAACGGTATTCCCAGACCCAAAATAAGGCTAAGTGTTAATGACCCGGCAACTCCAAAAAATTGACCCAGAAAAATCGAGGAGCGTTTTAAAGGTTGTGCCAGTAGTAATTCTGTGAACTCCCTGGAGTTATAAAAATACATAACCCCGAAAATTGTCCCAATAAGTGGTACAAGCACAATAATCACATTCATCAGTGTAATAACCGCTTTAGACAGATCATTATTTAAGAACAACAACACAAAACCCAGCAGCAGGTAAAAGAGAAAATACACATAACTCCAGCGACTTCGCATCAGGTCGTAAAAACTGTATTTTAATATTTTAAGCATTTGTTTTGTGAGTTGCTATTGCCGCAATGGCATGTTCAAAATCTTGCTCTTTGGTTTTGAGCTTAAGTTCTTTAATACTACCCTGGAAATAAATGTCCCCTTCGAGCAGATATACTATACTATCTGCAACTTCCTCCACAAATTGCATAATATGAGAGGTGATCAACAGTGTTTTGCCTTTGGCTTTTTCTTGCTGTATTAACTCTTTTAACTGAATTAATGATGCCGGATCCAAACCGGTGGTTGGTTCATCCAAAATCAGCAAAGGACTGTCGAACATAAAAGCCAATACTATATTTACCTTTTGTTTGGTCCCGCCTGAAAGATTGCTTAATTTTTTATCCAGAAATGGATTTAATTCCAAAAGCGAAATAAGTTGTTCTTCACCACTTGGTTTTTGTCGCAGATCTTTGATCATTTGGATCAATTCTTTTACGCTTAAGTTGTTTGGAAAATTTGCGATTTGAGGCAAGTAATTTATTTCCCTGCGGTATTTCCAGCTTCCTTTTACCGCACAATCAAAAACCGAGATATCACCAGAATCCGGAACTACCATCCCCAGGACACTCTTTATGAGCGTTGTTTTGCCCGATCCGTTTGGACCCAGTACGGCATAAATCCCCCCTTTTTCAATCTCCAGGTCAACTCCTGTAAGCACTTTATTCTTACCATACTTTTTATGCAAGTCTGATATCCTGATCATTACAATTTCTTCATTTGAGGATTAGCGTCTATTAAATTATCTGGTGTAAAAACGGGAGAGACTTTTTCGGAAAAATCGATTATGTCCATAAAAAGACTTCTCAGTAATATAATGGTCTCAGGAGTTCTATTAACAATATAAGAGAACAACTTTACAGGCCTGTACGGAACATCGCCTATGCCATTTTTATCCAGGTCATAACCCGTGTACTCACTCCAAAAATTCCGGTCAAATATATTGTCATTGAGCTTGCTGTTATAAGAAACATCGAAAGAGTTATAAAGGAAATTATTGTTGACCACTGTATTCCCATAACATGCCCCCCGTACTTTTAACGCCCAGCCATTATTCATAAAATCGTTATGCTCATAAATTACCCTATTAGATCCTTCAATAGTAATGCCTGTGGTATTATCCTCAAAAGTGTTCCCTTTTATTTCAGCATCATTAATCTCCTTTAATAGTAACCCGTATGAAGTAGGACCCCAATTTTTTCTAAATATGTTGTTGTGCATTTTAATTTCTTTTGAAAACATTACTGCCACCCCGGCGCCGTTGTTCTCAAAAATGTTGCCCTGATAGGTGTCGTTGTTGGAGAACATAAAATGCAAGCCATAACGCACATTATCCGAGCTTCTGTTGTTCTTAATATTAATGTAATCAGAGAATTCCAGATAGATACCATCCCTTACATGTTGTACAATATTACTTTCTACTTCAATATTTTGGCAATACCACAACTGAATACCATTTCCGGAATTAAACTCTTCCACTGCATCGCCGATTATCTTATTGTTATAAACTCTGCCGTCTTGTGCTTTCTCCAGATAAATGCCAAAAAATAATTTTTCCAGAACCACATTCTGAATCAGAAAATTTTTGCTTTTTACTACCCGGATTGCTGCGTAATCTGAGGTATAACTTGTCCCGACATTTATAATGAAAAGTCCGTCTACGGTCACCCCATCCGAGGTAATGGTAATTATTTCGCCCTGGTCTTCCCCGTCTATAACAGGATATCCTTCCCCAACTAAGGTTAACGGTTTGTCTATTACAAGATTAAACTCTTTATAAGTTCCTTTCTTAATGAGAACAGTATCAAAATCTGAAGCCAGGCCTATTGCCTCCTTAACCGAAGAAATTTCACATGATGTGCAGACTTCCCAGGTATTGGCAAATAAACCCGCTTCCGAAAAGGAACAAAGAAAAAGAATAAGGAATCCCAGGGTTCTCATACAGAATTATCTTAGAGTAGAATATATCTAACGGCAATATTAACCGTTAAATCCTCGTCCATAAATATACCATTATAGTTCTGATATAGCGGCATCCCTACCTCCAGGCCCAGAACCAATTGATCATTCGCCAACAATAGGTTTGTACCCACAGCCCCCCGTATAAATTCTCCGCCATAATTCTCCGTATCTGCAGTTGTGACCATCATTGGGTTAAGTTCAGCATCTGCCCCGCTAATACTTCCTTCCCTATTGGCACTAATCCGAATTGAGCTACTTAATTTGTTTGAATAACCATATCCCAGCCAGCTGTTAAATTGGTTTAAATTACCAAAGCGATAAGCTTCAGAATTTGTCCCGGATCTAATGATATTCAGTTGTTGAAGTCCCCATGAAAAATTATCATTACTTCCTTTTAGAGTACCGCCAAAGGTAATATCGAATGTCCCTGATCCCAATTGCATGGCGTAAGGTAATTTAACATCGGCCATCATAGGAGTAGCATCTCTGTTACTAATATCCCCCACGGGCAAACTAATTCCTGTATTTAGGTGAAAATTGGTTTTATCAGTATTGATCAATCCTAATAGAAGTCCAATTTTAAGGTCTCCCAGACCTGTTGAGGAAGTAGAAAAATCTCTGAGCATTGTCATCCCGTTTGGCATAGTCATTCGTGCTGTCAAATCCATTTCTTTTTTAGAAAGACCCTGCATTAGCATCAGTGTTATCTTATCAGAGGGTGCGTACATTACACCCAGCATGTACATCTGCATACTCATATCCTGAGGAGCAACCATATAACTATTATAAATATCCTGGTCTGATATTTTTTCGCTTCCATTCCGATTGCCACTCATCGCCATATTCATATATCGCAGGGATACCATAAGACCTCCTTTGGGATGAAGGTGATCGCCCATAATTTCCACAGGAGCATAAGCTTTAGCCCCACCATGATTATGATGCGAATGGTCCAGACTGCCAAAATCAGAGGACACAAAACGTTGTTTTAATTCGGTCCAGGAGAAGAGCTGTCCATCACTGACTTTTTGAACTTCTTTAGCAGCTGCTTCACCAGAGTATGCAGACAAATTAGCCCCCATCGGACTTGGAATTGCCTTAGTTTTCACATAAAATGCCTTGGTTGCATCAATAAATTTGCCACTTTGATGATCCGTGACAGAAAGGTTGCTATAACTATTTTCGTTCCTTGTTTTCAGGTAGTTTACCAAACATTCTATCGCATCAAAATATACTGTTTTACCAATGTTTGGAGTTGCCTTTGCCCTAAAAGAATCATTAGTGATATTCATTTTACAATGTATACATTGAGTTGTTTGTGCTTCACCAACTTCAGTGACAACAAGACATAGGAATAGTGTAAAAAGTACTTTAAAAGCCTTCATTGCTGTATTATCTTATGATTAGAAATTTTGAATTTGCATTGGCCTTAACCCAATGCACGACCTCTTTGGGAAAATTAAAGTGCTGATGTTTTAGCAGTTCGAATTGTTTTTCATTTATGTAAAAAGTGATTTCACCCTCCAGAACAATTAATTGTGCATCTCTTGGAGAACTGTGCTCGGGAAAAATTGCATCCTGCTCCAAACTAACGCAGAGAATTTGTAGTAGCGATGTGTTTACCAATGGCTTTAGTTGCAACTCTTTAAAGGGCAGCGATTTAATTTCGTTACTAATTTCGTACATGCTTAATAATTGCCTTTTACTTCCCATCTCTGAATTTTCCTGAGATGTCATTAATGATAATTCTATATACTATAGGAATGCTTTTCTGTGTTAACCTGCTCGAAAAATCGCTGATGAATTTAGGTCCTGAGCCTTCTTTTTCAGCGATGGTTTCCTGTACCCCAAGGGCAAACTTATGTAAGTAAAATTTAGCCGTACTGCCCTTAAGTTCTTCATAATTTCCATGTACCAACACTGAACGCCAATCCTGAATATTATGGATCTCATCTATTTGTAAAGCGACAGAACCGGATTTTCTCATGGCTTTTACTTTATGTCCCTCGGAGGAATAACTCAGCACACATTTCTCCTGAGCGTCGTAATAGTAAGTAATAGGAGTTATATAAGGAGTTGCTCCTGAGATAAAAGCCAAACGTCCTATATAATTTTGGCTGAGCAATTTTAAGCATTCATCAGATCCTAAAGTTCCAAAAATTGTTTTCACTCTTAAATTACTTTTATTTAGTTAGTAAGGTCGAACCTTGTATTTAGTTCTTCCCAGCTAAATGTTTCCCCACCATGCTCCGCATATGCTTTTTCTGCTCCTTCTTTTGTTCCAAAAGCTGAAAGAAATTCGCCCATCGGACTTGGTATTTCATCGCAGATTAAATAATTGGCCTTAGCAGCATTTATTAATTCTCCGGGAGCGTTATAATCATTAACAAGAAACATCGCCATTTTCGTGGCATCTACTTCTTTTAAATGGTTGAGCATACATTCCACGGCATCGAACTTAAAAACTTTTCCTTTTTTGGTAACCAATTCTGCCGCATGTTGCCTGTCAACAATTGTCATGCTACAAAAATGGCAGCCGTCAGAACCATAGGTAATCGCTTGCGAGCTTGGTTTACAGGAAACCAGCAGCCCTGTGGATACCAGGAATAAAATAGCAAGTGTTAATTTTAAAGTTTTCATGTCTTATGACTTGGTGTTACTCATTCTTTTCCCAACCAGGAATGCCAAAAAGCCAAAAGCCATTCCAAGTCCAAGGCAATAGGCTCCCAGTTGCGGATATGAGTGTGCCTTAAAATTGAGAATGTCTTTTGAACCAAACAAAGGAGGTTGAAAACCCATAACAGATCCATCCGGATTGGTAAACTTCATTATAGCCTTTGGATCAAGATCATAACCATAGTCGTGCTCCCACAGATAAAAATCGTATAAGCCGGCTGCGCTGACTAAAACCATCATTATGAACCAATACAGGTACCATTTGTGATTTCCGTAAAATGCAATAATCAAACCTATGACAGTAGTAATGATAATGCCCAGAGGAAATATTTTGAATTCCGGAATTGCATCTGGTATATATTTCATCCCAACATAATGATTCATAAGATTAATGTTTTTAATATCATGTGGATTGGCATCCGAAAAATCATTAATATGTATGTACATCCCCAGAGGGGTTGGGTACTGTGGTGCTTCCAGTGTAATTTTCCACAATGGGAAAACAAATAAAAGCAGGGGCAATAATGCCGCGAGGAACATTAATAACTTCGACTTATTCATGATGTAACAGGATTGAAAAAAGCGGGTAGGGTTAGTGATAGCTACCCGCTTTTAGTTTGAAAAAAAGAACTCTAAAAGAGTATTTTACTCGCCCAGTGACCAGCTCAGGTCCAGGTTTGAGTTTTCCGGGGAAACTCTTATATATCCCTGCATTTCCTGGTGAAGTGCCGAGCAAAAATCGGTACAATAAAATGGCCAGACTCCAACCTGTTTTGGCTCCCAAACAAAGGTTTCGGTTTGCCCGGGCATAATGAGAAGTTCAGATGTATTAGCACCCAACACACTTACCCCATGAGGCACGTCATAATCCTGTTCCATATTGGTAACATGGAAATAAACTTTATCCCCCACTTTAACACCTTCAATATTATCCGGGTTAAAATGGCTTCGGATCATCGACATATAAATATGAACTTCTTTTCCATTGCGTTCAACTCTAACATCTGCATCAGTTTTAATACCATATTCATGCTCATTCTCTGTAAGATTATAGATTTTTTTGGATCTTGCCTTGACAATATCTGCGGCAATACCAGCAGCATAGTGCGGTTCTCCGACAGTTGGGAAATCGAGCAACAGTTCCATCTTTTCACCAGATATATCGTATAATTGTGCAGATTGCGTGACTTCCGGACCAGTTGGCAGATAACGGTCTTTAGTGATTTTGTTCATCGCAAGCACATACTTGCCAAAAGGTTTTCTGGAATTTCCTCCTGGAATCATAAGATGACCCACTGAGTAATAGCAGGGTTGCCGGTCTACTACCTCCCAGGTTCCTACTTTCCATTTAACAACTTCTGAAGAAATAAAGAAAGTTGTATAGGCATTGCCTTCTCCGTCAAATTCGGTATGTAATGGCCCAAGACCCCCGCTTTTAACAGTTCCGGCCAAAACATCCTCAAAATTTAGGATAGGAATACCATAAGCGTCTCCGTCGAACTTTTCGGCCTCAATAGCTGCGAGCATTTTGGTGAATGAATGTACTGTAAGATCTGCTGAGAGTTTACCATTCCCAACGATATACTCCCCTGTCGTATCCACATCACAACCGTGAGGTGATTTAGGAGTTGGAAGAAAATAAACTGCACCTGGCACATCGAGCGGATCAACTACCAGTACTTCTTTCTTCATTGTAGAGGTAGCTGTATGTGTTTTCTCATCGTATATATTATGAGCGTAATTTGCAGGCATTTTTGTACCTCCACCTCCGTTAACATACTCCTCAATTTTCTTCCAGTTCACCGCAGCAATAAAGTCCTTGTCATTTTGTGAGGCATTTACCTCTAACAAAGAATTGGCCTCTTCTGTATTGTAAGTAGTAAAAAAGAACCAACCATGAGAAGCTCCTCTTCCGGGATGAGCAAGGTCATAATCAAAACCTGGCATCAATAACTGAAACTTTATATCCATTCTGCCATCCTCCGGTGCCACATTAATAAAAGTAAGGGCTCCTTTAAAATTTCCTTTGTAATCTTTTATTGGCATATCTCTTTGGGGTACCGGTACAGAAAATCTGGTACCCGCAACTACATATTCCGTATTTTCTGTAACGAAGGAAGAACTGTGGTTACCTCCACTATTAGGAATCTCTATGATCTCAGTTGTCTCAAAAACACTTAAATCTATTTTAGCAATCCTTGGCGTGTTGTTTCCGTTGATAAATACATAACGGCCGTCTAACTCTCCATTCGTTTGCGAAATATCCGGGTGATGTGAGTCATCCCAGGGTACAAACCCGTGTGAAGTGTTGAGCATTGGAGTGGTTTCTTCATTGTATCCCCATGCTTTTTCTGCATCCTGTGAAAATACCGGTATTACTTTAAAAAGCCTTCCGGATGGTAATCCGTACACCGATAATTGACCGCTAAAACCGCCCGAAACAAAGGCATAAAACTCATCATGCTCACCGGGAGCTACGTAAACACGTTCAGCGGCATTGGAAGTTAATGCGCCACCTGACGCACCTTTTCCCTGGTTATTGCAACTGGTCATAACCAGAGCAAAACCCATAATACCTATTAATAAAAAATTAAATTTTTTCATCATTTTTATAAATTTTCAGGTTGTTATTAATTAGAAGGGGGTAAAATTACCTTGTCTACCACATGAACAATTCCGTTACCGGCAGAAACACTTGCAATAATTTTTGCGCCGCCAATATATACGTCTTCCCCTTCTACTTCTACTGTAGTATTTTGATCATTCGCCTGCCCAAGTTTCTTAAACTTCTTTAAAAATTCCTTATCGTATTTACCAGGGGTAACATGGTGCTTAAGAATGTTAGCCAGGGCATCCTTATTCTCTGGCTTGAGCAAATTTTCCACAGTACCTTCGGGTAGTGCATCAAAGGCCTCATTTGTCGGCGCAAAAACCATTAATGGGCCCGCATTCACCAATACATTCTCTAATTCTGCCGCCTGTACTGCAGCGACAAGAGTTGAATGGTCTGCCGATCCGATGGCAATGTCTAGTACATTAGGGGTAGACTCATCGTCTTTCAGGAATGCCTGTCCCTGTTTGGTGGTTTCTTCCACCGCCTGAGGCTCTGCAGGGGAGTCAGAAGTAGTAGTTTTAGCATCATTTTTGCATCCTGCCAATAGGCCCAGCATTATTAAACACGCTGGTAATAGCTTAATTGTAGTGACTTTTCTCATTATAAATTGGTTTAAAGTGTTCTAAAGAATTCTAAAACGGCCCGGGCCTGTTCTTCTGTAAGGCCCTGATTTGCCATTGGAGCTCCATTGAATTCGATAAGTAAATCTTTTGCCAAAGGATCTTCACTTACCATTCCTTCAGGATTTAATATCATGTTCATTACCCATTCCGGGCTGCGTCTTTCTAAGATTTTATCAGGGGCCGGGCCAATAAACTTCTTACCTACCCTATGACAGGCAAGACACATTTGATTATATATCTCCTCTCCTTTAGCGGCCATTTCCGGATCGATCTCATCATTAAGGGTTACTTCTGAAATTGGACCTACTCCTTTATTGGTGAGATCTATTCTCTCGGAAGCCTTAGTGGTCGATTCTTCAGTTTCCGTTTTTGGCTGCTGGGTTTCGGACTTCTGCCTTTCAACGCTGAATCCCTCTTTCTTTTTTTCTTCTTTTCCCCCACAACTTATTATAAGTATGGTGATAAGCATTAGAGCACTTTTAAAAATCAGTTTCATCTCTGTTGTTGTTTAAATTACGGGTCAAAAATAGGGGGCAGTTAAATGAAATAATATGACAAATGTCATATTTAAGATAATAACATCTTTTTAATATTATATTTGTTTTCACAAGGTCTGTATATGTTCTCAAATTCCTCGAAATACGCTATTAAAGCAGTCTTATATCTGGCACTTCATGCAGCTGATGACAATAAATTAATAGTAAAAGACATCTGTAAGCCCATCAATGTTCCTAAAGCCTACCTCGCAAAGTTGCTGCAAGACTTGTCCAGACATAAAATAGTCTCTTCTGCCCGTGGTCCTAAAGGTGGATTCTATCTGAATGAAAAAAATAAGGCATTGGTTGTAATGGACATTGTTAATGTCATTGACGGAAAAAAGAAACTGGAATCCTGTCTGCTGAGTTTAAAAGATTGTAATAAGGATAAACCTTGTCCTTTGCACCATATGGTAAGCGGTTCGCGTTCAAATATGATCCAAAGTCTTGAGAATACAACCATCCGCGAATTATCTGAAAATCTGCGCAACAATAAGACATTCTTACCATTGTAATTGTTGCTTTGTCGGCTGGGTCAAAAAACGTAACTTCAACGTTCATTTAATTTTAAAATTAGCGTTGAAACCGATGAAAAAAGATTCTTCCAGAAGATCATTCTTAAAAAAGGCCACACTCGGTACTGCAGCTTTAGGGGCTGCACCCGAAATTTTAGCAGGTTCATATTCACAAAAAATAATACTTCAAAAAAAATATCACCGCCAAAATTATTCCCAGAATGATCATATTCAACTCGGACTTATTGGTTCGGGAATTCAGGGGATTTATGATACTCGTGCTGCCCTGGGTGTTGAAGGGATTAAATTAGTTGCGGTCTGTGATCTTTATGAAGGGAGATTGGACAGAGCTAAGGAACTTTGGGGTGATGCTATTTACACTACCAGGGACTACAGGGAACTACTAGCCAGAAAAGATATTGATGCTGTTATAATAGCCACCCCTGACCATTGGCATAAGCTAATTACTATAGACGCCCTTAAAGCAGGAAAAGCCGTGTATTGTGAAAAACCAATGGTGCAAAAATTTGAAGAAGGACACGAGATAATCAAAACGCAGCGGTCTACGGGAATGGTGTGCCAGGTGGGCAGCCAGGGTATGGCCTCCCTGGGTAATGAAAAAGCCAGGCAATTGTACAAAGATGGAGCTATAGGCGAGATTATAATGTTAGACATGTATAACGATCGATATTCGGCTGAAGGCGCCTGGCAGTACCCCATTCCTCCTGATGCAAAACCAGGGACTGTAGATTTCGACACTTTTTTGGGTAATGCCCCAAAGGTGCCTTTTGATTTGAAACGCTTTTTCAGATGGAGAAATTACCAGGACTACGGAACAGGTGTAGCCGGGGATTTATTTGTCCATGCATTTTCTACTTTAAATTACATCTTAGATTCAAAAGGTCCCAACAAGGCCATGGCTACAGGAGGATTGCGTTATTGGAAAGATGGACGCGATGTTCCCGATGTTTCACTCTCCCTGTATGATTATCCTCAAACCGATACACATGCTGCATTTAATGCTGTTTTCAGAATAAATTTTATCGCCGGCAACGGTGGTGGTGGTGGGTTTAAATTAATAGGTACAGAAGGCGAAATGGAAGTTGGCCAGAACTCCGTTCAACTTACGCGTTCTAAATTGGGAATGATTCCTGGAGGGTATTCGATGGTAGCATTTACAGAAACTACTCAGGAAAAAATCAGGAATGGATACACGGCTAATAAAATGGCAACAAGAGCTACTGCCTTGAACACCGGAAAGACTAGCTGGGAGGCTCCAAGGGATTATAAAGGGGGCCATTATGACCATTTTTATAATTTCTCTGAGGCTATACGCGCTAATGGTGATGTGGTTCAGGATCCAACTTTTGGATTAAGGGCAGCTGGGGCGGCACTATTGGCAAATGAAAGTTATTTTAATAAAAAAATAGTCGATTGGGACCCGGAAACAATGCAATTGGTTTAAGCAAATTGATTTTTATGAAAAAAGTAATCTTATTCATCTGTTTCATTTTTTTTATTTCGGCAACTTATTCTCAGGACAAACCCTTAAATATTATCGTTTTTGGGGCGCATCCTGACGATTGTGATATTGATGCCGGAGGTACGGCTTTGCTATTCTCGGAAATGGGACATAATGTAATGTTTGTATCCCTGACCAATGGAGATGCGGGTCATCATTCATTAGGTGGTGGGGAGCTAGCCAGGACCAGAATCAAAGAGGCAGAGGAAGCTGCTAAGCGTTTTGGAGTAAAATATACAGTTATGAATAATCATGACGGGGAGTTGATGCCTACCCTTGAAAACCGTCTAAATGTGATCAGAGCAATTAGAGCTTGGAACGCAGATATTGTGATTGCCCCCAGACCGAATGATTATCATCCGGATCACAGATATACAGGTGTGCTTGTACAGGATGCTGCATATATGGTTATAGTTCCGAACATAGCTGCGGATACTCCTCCGCTTAAAAAGAACCCGGTATTTCTTTATTCCCATGATAGATTTAAAAAGCCGGCTCCCTTTGTGCCGGATATTTCGGTTGTAATCGATGCTGTTTTCGAAAAGAAAATATATGCTATGGCAGCCCATGAGTCTCAGTTTTTTGAGTGGCTTCCGTGGACACAAGGGTCACTTGATGAAATTCCCAAGGACGAAAAATCCAGACTTGAGATGCTGGCAAAATGGAGATATGCCCCTCTTACAAATGTCATGAAAGAAAGTTTAAAAAAATGGTATGGAGATGAAGGCGCAAAGGCTAAACATGCAGAGGGATTTCAAATATGTGAATATGGAAAACAACCCACAGATGAAGAGATAATGAAATTATTTCCTATGCTTGGGAATTATTAAGGCAGTCAGAAAAAAAAAGGGAAACCCCCACAGCTTCCCCCTTTTTCATCAACTATATAATTATCACTAAATCCTAAATGTTATAACGGGAATACTGGAATGATTGGCAATATCTTCACCAATACTTCCCATAAAAAAATGTGACAGGCCTTTTCTTCCGTGCGTCGGTATACCAATTGCATCGGCCCCAATAGTCTCGCTAAAATTGAGTACTCCACGTTCTACATTGTAATCATTGTAGATTTCAACTTCTTTTCCAACTCCAGATTTCTGTAAAAATTCGGTAATTTTTTTATAAATATCCTTATGACTTAAGAAATCTTCTCCGGGAGTATTAATGTAGACAAGATGTAGCTTCGCAGCCAGGGTTTCCGCAAAATCTATGGCCTTCTGGAATGCCACTAAACCTTCATCCCTAAAATCACAGGCAAAGACAAAGTTATCAACCTTAAATTCTTCTATCTCATTTTTAATCACCAAAACTGGTACTTCCGCATTGCGAACTACTTTTTCCGCATTAGAGCCCACAAATATTTCTTTAAGTCCGTCTGTACCATGAGATCCCATAACTATTAAATCTGCGCCGTGTTTTTTCGCCACATCATTTACCTCACCGAAAACTTTAAAATGCTTAATAATTGGTGTCAGTTGAATATCTTTCAAATACGGCTTATCTAAAAAATTGCTCAACCTTTTTTCTGCGAGTTTTATAAAGAAAACAGTCTGCTCTATATGTAAACCTTCAGCTGAGGTTAGAACAGCTTCATTGAGTTCTAACATGTGTAAAACCAGCAGTTCCGCCTTGTGCTTTTTCGCCATTGATGCAGCAACTTTCAGGGCGCTCTCGGATTGTTCCGAGAAGTCAACAGGTACTATTATAGTTTTCATAATTTTTAATTTAAGATTAAACAGTCATGGAAAACAGCCTTGTTTGCGGTGCCTTCCTATATAACAACAGATCAAATGCCATACATATATTCCTTATAAAAGGTTTACCCTTTTCTGTTACTAACAATTCTTTAGGATTAACAACTAACAGATTGTCAGCCTCCATTTCCTTAAGACTGGCAAGGACCCTGTTTATATCCGGAAAATATTCGGGTTCTTTAGCCCATGATGTTCGGAAACGGCACATTAAATTTAATATATGTCTTCTGATAACTTCATCTTCATCAGATAACATATGCCCTTTGTAAATGGGAATAATTTCGTTTTCAACTAAATGTTGATACTCCTCCAGTCCTTTTACATTTTGGGCAAAGCAATACCAGCTATCACTAATGCTCGAAGTGCCTAAACCTATCATAAGCCTGGTTTTTGAAGCCGTGTAACCCATAAAATTTCTGTGTAACTCTTCTGAAATCATCGCTTGGTATAAATTGTCCCCTTCTAATGCGAAATGATCCATACCTATATCAAAATATCCGGCTTCGGAGAGCATTTCTTTTCCTCTGCTGTACTGTATTCTCTTCTCATCGGCGCTTGGCAAATCCTGATCCTTATATCCTCTTTGGCCATTGCCTTTAAGCCAGGGTACATGGGCATAACTATAAAAGGCAAGGCGGTCTGGCATAAGGATGTTAGTTTTTTCAATGGTACTTTCGATATCCTGTAAGCTTTGATGCGGTAGGCCAAAAATAATATCATGACCAACAGAAGTATAACCAATATCGCGGGCCCAGTTGGTCACATTACTTACCTGTTCAAAGGATTGTATCCTGTTTATGGCCTTTTGAACTGTTTCACTATAATCCTGAACGCCATAGCTCACTCTTCTAAAACCAACATCATAAAGCGCCTGAAGATGTTCCTTACTGGTATTATTAGGATGACCTTCAAAACTAAACTCATAGTTCTCTGCTTTATCGGCCCTGTAAAAAATTCCCCGGACAAGCATTTCAAGATTTTCAGGAGAAAAAAACGTCGGAGTTCCGCCACCCAGATGCAGTTCTTTTACTATAGGCTTACTCCCAAAAAGATCGCAGTATAATTTCCACTCTTTCAGGACAGAATTAATGTATGGAATCTCTATCTCATGTCGTTTTGTGATTCTTTTATGGCAGCCACAGAAGGTACACATACTTTCACAAAATGGCAGATGGATGTACAGGCTTATCCCTTCTTCGACATTGCTTTCATCGAAACTTCTAATCAATGATTCTTTCCAATTCTTCGCAGAAAAAGTACTCATATCCCAGTATGGAACGGTAGGGTAGCTGGTATATCTGGGACCGGGGATATTGTATTTTTGGGTTAAGCTGCACATTAATAAAATGTTTCTCACAAAACTACAATGCCCTTCATCAAAAAAATATGATAAAAGTCAGGATTGCTTTTAGAAGCTCAACTTCCTATTCGTTTTTATTATCTGGAAAAACCTGCTGAAGTTGTTTGCCGTCTCCCGATAGATAGTACACCTCAAAATCACTGTCGTTGACCCAACCGGCACTGGGTTGCATCCCTGAAAGGTATTCCTTATAAAAATTCCTGCCGTTTACCATGGGATGTTTTTCATATAAATGTCCAAATCCGAGCATACGAAGGTCTCCTTGCTCCAATAGGCCAAGAAAGAGTTTCTCCTTTAAAAAACCTTTTATAGTTTCATAGTCTGATGTACTGCTCAAATTAATAAGACAATAAGGATCTTTCTTTATATTATATAATTCTTCCGGGGGCCTTTTACCAAAGTTTAATTGCCAGAAGTTGGTATTTTTTCCCTGTCGCCTCAAATTAAGGATTTCTGTTTTGGTAGGACTGCCATCGGTATTTAAGTAACCGGTTTCAGGATTGCCAGAAGGCCACCTTTCTGTTTCAAAATTCACAAGGTAGAGCATACTGTCCTGATAAATTCCCCGGATAGGATAACCTGTATCATTGGGCCTCCCGGTATCATGGCGCTCCTTTCCAACAAAAACGAAGTTTCGTTTGTTATCTATTTGCCCTGATTTTTCGGAGGAAATAATTTCCAATATGCTCTTGCCAGGAGTCGGATGCATTCCGGAATTCTGCCAAGCTATCCCGGCAATCTCCAGAAATGTTGGCGCAAGATCTATAAAACTAACATGGTCTGTTATTTCTCTTCCTTTTGTCTTTATCCTATCGCCCCACATCATGGCCATTGGAACATGATTACTGTGCTCATATTGGTCTCCTTTAACTCTTGGAAATGGCATCCCGTGATCAGAAGTAATAACTACAAGGGTGTTGGCTAATTCGCCAGACTTTTCAAGTGTTTCTAATATTTTAATTACATGGCTGTCGGCGTATTCTATTTCAAACGCATAATCTAACAGATCATTCCTGGTCACTTCATTGTCTGGCCAATACCCCGGGAAATCTGTTATCATTCCACTCGTCTTTTTACCGAGATCTACTCCCGACCTATAGGCGTAGGACCGGTGTGGTTCTAGTGTTCCTACCCAAAAACTCCAGGGATTATCTTCCGGAACATTTACCAGAAAATCCTTGAAATTCTCACTGTAATCATTATCAGAGATGGCTTTTGTCGGTGGGGTAAGGCGTTTGCTATTAAAAGGCGGTCCTATTAGTTCCCTGGGAGTTCCATCCTCATTTTCTGCTTTGCCAGGCGCATATCCCTTCCCGGTATATCCTACTGTATAGCCATTTTCTTTAAGCACCTCCTGATACGTCTTAAACTTGGGTGGAAAATAAATAAAGTGGTTCGCCGCAGCATCCAATTGCCAGGAATTACGTCCGGTCAAAATAGCCGCCCTGGATGGTGCACATTTTGCATTTGGGGTATAAGAGTTTTTAAATAATATTCCGTTGGAAGCGATACTATCAAAGGCCGGTGTTTTTACATAAGTACTTCCATACGCTCCCATATCCAGGCCGGCATCATCCAAAATAATCACAAGCAGGTTGGGTCTGTCCTGTGCCAGAACATTGACGCTGCACATTAGTAATAACATAATTAGTGTCCTGATTATCATCTTCATATGGGCTAGAGCGATATATTACTAAATGAGATCATTATATAAACAACTATTACAACCACAAGTACTGAGGCCAGTATATCCCATATACCATAACTGGTTTTATTCGCCGCTTTTTGTTCTGTTGAAATTGATCCAAAGGTTAAGCCCTGTAACTGGGCATTTGACGGAGCAGGATAAAACATACTTACCACCACCGCAATGGCGACACAGATTGCAAAGAAATAGGCTCCAAATACCAGCCAATTTATGTCTGCTATGCTGAATATAAAACTTCCTTCGGAAAAACTGCTTTTGGTAATTTCCAGTGTCAATTTTGTAAATCCAATCAAAAAACCTCCAACCAGGGTTGCAATGGCTCCGTTTGCATTGATTCTTTTATAAAATATACCCAGTAAAAAAACAGCGGCAATTGGCGGTGAAATATAGGCTTGTACATTTTGCAGGTATTCGTATAAACCATCAGATAAGGTGGTTATAATTGGAATCCAAAGCAGTCCAAGGCCAACTACAAAAAATGTAGCGATCCGACCAGTTCTCACAAGCTTTTCTTCTGGCTTGTCAGGTCTTATTTTTTTATAGATATCAAGTGTAAAAAGTGTGGAACAAGAGTTAAAAACAGAAGCGAGTGAACTCATCAGTGCGGCAAGAAGGCCGGCTGCTACCAGTCCTCTTAACCCAGAAGGTAAAAGGTTACTCATAAGCACCGGGAAGGCTTCATCCGGACTGTCCCAATCTAACTTTCCCTGCATTTTTAACCCTAAGGCCACCACTCCGGGAATCAGAAATAGAAAAATGGGCATTAACTTTAGCAGGGCTCCGAAAATACTACCGCGCCTTCCTTCTTTGACATTTTTAGCCGTTAATACCCGCTGTACAATAACCTGGTCTGTACACCAGTACCAAATGCCAACAATTGTACTGGTAATAAACAGAGGAAGCCATGGATAATCAGGATCCGAGTTGGGCCGCCACATATTAAAATAATCTGTCCCCACGGTATCCTGGAGTTCTCCCCATCCGCCAACAGCATCTAATCCCATGAAGGTAAGTACCCCTGCACCAAGTACCAATACAATTGCCTGAATAGTTTCTGTGTATACTACAGCCCTCATGCCACCAAGAACGGTATACAATCCGGTGAGGACAACCGTTGCAACTGCCCCAATCCAAAATGGGATACCCAGGAGAGCCGATACTACAACCCCTCCGGCATATATGGTAACAGAAACTTTAGTAAGAATGTAGGCTATTAGTGAAACTACTGACAGCACCCAGCGCGATCTTGCGTCAAAGCGTTTTTCAAGAAACTCGGGCATTGTAAAAACTCCGCTTCTTGCATAAAAAGGCAAAAATACCCACCCAAGCATCAATACTATCCAGGCGTGTAGTTCGTAAATCAGTAAAGGCATCTTATCGCCTGCCCCGTTTCCGGCTAAACCTACAACATGTTCCGATCCAATATTGGAAGCAAAAATTGAAGCACCAACCATAAACCATCCTATATTTCTACCGGCCAGGAAGTAATCTTCAGTATTCTTTTGTTTTTGCTTAATAACCCACCAGGCGACACCAAGAAGTATTATGAAATAAGCAATAATAACTATCCAGTCTAGTCCATCTAGTCCTTTCATAAAATTGAGGTTGGTTGGTTGTTAAAAAGTTTCTTTTATCATATTATAAGGTTTCCTCTTTATCCAGAGTCCACATGTGAATTACAGAATACCCTATGAAGAACTAATGAACTCAGTTGTGGCGCCAGTGAGCCTCAGCATTACCGCTCCGATTACAGGAGTTTCTCTTATAAATATTCTTCAGGAATTCAAATCGCAATTCATTTAAAGCGCCTTAAATTATGAAAATCTTTAGGATACAATACATTTTCGGCCATAAAAACTTATTTTTGCGGCCTTAATCAACTATTTATGACCTTATTGCTAATGGCTGCCGGAAGAGGAAGCCGATACGGAAAACTAAAACAATTTGACGGCCTTGGTCCAAATGAAGAATTCTTAATGGAATTCAGCATGTATGATGCTATAGAAAATGGGTTTGACCATATTGTGGTGATTACACAAAAAGATAATGTGAACGTGCTGAAAGATCATCTTACTGCGCGACTACCAGGATCGGTTAAGGTTGATGTTATAGCCCAGGAACTTTCAGATTTGCCGGAGGGATCGAGTTACCAGGGAGAGCGTGGAAAACCCTGGGGTACTGCCCACGCAGTTTGGTCTGCAAGAAAGGTGATAAAAAATTCTTTTGCGGTGATCAATGCAGACGATTATTATGGGAAAGGTGCTTACAGAAATGCTGCTGAATTTATAGCTAAAAACAAAGACAACGACAATTATGCTATTGTAGCTTATACATTAAGTGATACACTTTCCGAACACGGTTCTGTATCCCGGGGAATCTGTGAGCGAGATGGTGATGCTTTGGTTTCTGTGGTGGAGACCATGAAAATTACACGTCAAAACGATGGCATTGTAGATTTGGAAACCGGTAAGGCCTTTGATGGTGATGAGCTCGTAAGTATGAACTTCTGGGTCTGCCGACCTTCTATTTTCTCTCAGATAGAAGAAGACATAAGAGAGTTTTTAAAAGATGAAGCGAACATTACCGGAAGTGAGGTTTACCTGCCTTTCGTAATCCAGGAAATGTTGCAGCAAAATAAAACGGCGGTGGACGTTATCCCATCTGACAGCAAATGGTTTGGTGTAACTTACGCAGATGACAAAGAGAAAGCCATGGACCAGTTGAAGAACATGACAGACACAGGATCTTACCGTTCACCTCTGTGGTCTTAAACAATTCCTAATATGATTGAGTGATGGAAAATAATGATCATGTAGCTTTACTACATAAATTTTCCGTTGAAAAAGAACACTATACCTTTGAGCGCATTAGTCAGGGCTTAATTAATGACACATTTCTGGTCATTGACGAAACAGGGCCTCAATATATATTACAGCAGATAAACACCGCTGTTTTTCCCAATGTTGACGGGCTTATGCAGAATATTGGGAAAGCTTTGGAGTATTTGGTTAGTGCTGATTATAGCCAAATTAACCTTATTAAAACACTCAGTGGTGCGTGGTATTATCGGACTCCGGGTAATGATTGCTGGAGGTTAATGACTTATCTGGACAAAAGTACTGCTTATAACACCACCACCAATAAGGAAATTGCTTATGAAGCTGGCGCAATTATCGGAAAGTTTCACCAGCTGCTTCAAAAAGCACCACTTGATGATTTTGTAGATCCCATACCCAATTTTCACAGCCTCGAATTACGTGAGAAACAATTTAGAGATGCCCTTGACAATTGCGCTTTAATCTTAAAAAAGAAGGCTAAGAATGCTATTGATTTCACTTGTGAAACTTTAGTGAAATTGAGGGAATGGGATCAGGAAAATATGACTCTTCGTCTTTGTCATAATGATACCAAACTCAACAATATTCTTTTTGAAAAGGATACCAATAAAGCGCTATGCCTAATTGACCTGGACACCTTAATGAAGGGATATTTTCACTATGATTTTGGAGATGCCGTGCGCACTGTGGTAAACACAGCAGCGGAAGATGAACAAAAGCATCATAAAATAACTTTTGACAAAGCTTTGTTTGAGTCTTTTGTAAACGGCCTTAGCAGTAATGCTGCATTTTTGACCGAAAAGGACAGGGAATTACTCCCATTCGGTGTGGTATTAATGCCTTTCCTACATGGCATTAGAGCATTGACCGATTACCTCAATGGAAATATATACTATAAAATTGCTTATGAAAACCAAAATTTGGACCGGGCCTTAAGCCTGTATGATTTTGCACAAAAAGCCATGAAAGAAATTCCGTATATTGAGAAGGTAATAAAGCAAAAAATTAAAATTTAAATCTCCTTTTCCCTGACTAAACTACTGTATCTTTCGTAGGTTAATTTGTTTCCAAATACGATTTTAAAGCCAGGTAAACTCCATTACTCCAACCAAATCCGTCCTGTACGGGATATTCTCCACCACCAGCTTCAAGAGTCATGTCTTCTACATTGTACTTTTCCACAAATTTCCCCGTATTTGCGTAGACTCTTTCATTGAGATCAACCCATCTCTCAGCAATCGTTTTTGCCAAATCCTTGTGTCCGTAATTTTCAAGTCCCACTATGGTCATCCATTGCAGGGGAGCCCATCCATTTGGCGCATCCCATTGCTGACCTGTATGATATAGTGTTGATACCACTCCTCCTGCTTTCAGAAAATGTTCCTTAAGGTAATTTGCAACTTCGTCTGCCTGAGCCTGATTGCTCATTTTAAAAAATAATGGGTACACCATCGCCAGAGACTTTACCGAAGTTTGTTTTTGGTCTGCCCAGTTATAATCAGCATACACTCCTTCTGCTTTGTTCCAGCAATACTCATTTAAAAAAGCTTTTCTGTTCTCCATCATGTTTTTCAGTGACATAACGTAGGCCATATCATCGTGGAAACATTTGGTCAATACTTCTTCAAGGCCGTAAAGAAGTGCATTGAGATCAATAGGGATGATATCGGTGGTTTCTATAGTTTCTATTGATTTCCCATCAGCAAACCATCTGGAAGAAAAATCCCATCCGGATTCCGCTCCTGCTCTTAGGTCCCGATACATTTTGCTTCCACCTCCCAAGGTCTGAACCTGCGTATAATCTTCTCTGTAGGATTCTTGTCTCGGAGTGGTGCCAAAGTCATAGTATCTGTTCATCACTCCAACAGGGGTACTCACGCAGTGCTTGATAGGAGTATCTTTGGTATTTATGCCCTGCATCCAAAACTCGTATTCCTTTTTAAGGGCAAATTTGTACTTTTCATAGACTTTGTCCCCTCTTTGGGCAGCCAATAATTTAACCATCTGTGAAAAAAATGGCGGTTGAGACCTGGTAATATAATAGGTTCTATTGCCATTAGGGATATGACCCACAGTCATGATAAGGTGGGCAAAATTATCCAGCATATCCTCAATCAGACCAAATTCACCACTTTCTACCAGCCCGAGCATTGTAAAATAACTGTCCCAATAATAGACTTCCCTGAATCGGCCTCCTGGAACAACGTAAGGCCTGGGTAACGGAATTAAAGTGCTGCCTTCCTCATAAGCATCCGATTCGCGTTTCAATACCGGCCATAAGGAATTTATATGTTCGATGGGCGTCCTGTTGGGATCGGATTTAAAATCAGAAGAAATAGAAGCCGGAACTTCAAAGTGCTCCAAAACAAAACTTTCCAGATCAAAATCCGTTTGATTCTTTTGCGATTCATATTTTTCCACTATCGTTTGCGGAGAGTATTTGGCGGTACAGTCCACAAAAGTTTTGCCATCAGCAAACACTTCTTTTAACTGAACATCCACAAACAGATCACCCAAAAGGGCATCCGGTGTTTTAAGGTGCTGTCTTTCTGTCTTTTTTAAGACGTCTGATGAGGAAGAAGTTTCCGTTTTCCTTTCTGTTTCTGTTTTACAAGCTATTAAAGAAACGAGCAGTAAGAAATAGATATACCTCATCATACTAATTGGGTTATAAGTGACTCTTTAAAGTAAAACTTTCTATTTAAATGCACTATGTCCGGTTATATCGGCACCTGTTATAAGCAGATGAATATCGTGGGTACCCTCATATGTAATTACCGATTCCAGATTCATCATATGTCGCATAATACTATATTCACCAGAAATTCCCATCCCGCCCAATACTTGTCTGGCTTCTCTTGCTATTTTTATGGCCATATCCACATTGTTGCGCTTGGCCATAGAAATTTGTGCTGTTGTAGCCCTTCCATTATTTTTTAATTGTCCCAGGCGAAAAGCCAGCAATTGAGCCTTGGTGATTTCGGTGATCATCTCTGCCAGTTTCTTTTGCTGCAATTGTGTTGCGGCGATTGGTTTACCAAACTGAATACGCTCTTTTGCATATCTCAATGCGGTATCATAGCAATCCATAGCGGCCCCAATAGCGCCCCAGGCTATTCCATAGCGAGCAGAATCCAGGCATCCCAAAGGGGCACCAAGGCCACTTTTACCCGGCATTAGATTTTCCTTGGGCACCTTTACATTGTCAAAAATAAGTTCTCCTGTAGCCGAAGCTCTAAGCGACCATTTATTATGGGTCTCCGGAGTAGTAAATCCTTCCATTCCCCGCTCAACGATTAAACCGTGGATTCTACCTTCTTCATTCTTTGCCCATACGACGGCAATATCTGCAAAGGGTGAATTAGAAATCCATAATTTTGCTCCATTGAGAAGATAATGATCTCCTTTGTCCTTAAAATTAGTTACCATCCCCGCGGGATTAGAGCCATGATCCGGTTCGGTCAGCCCAAAACATCCCATAAACTCTCCACTCGCCAGTTTGGGCAGGTATTTTTTGCGTTGCTCTTCTGTTCCATAAGTGAAGATTGGATACATTACCAATGAAGATTGTACGGATGCTGTTGAACGAACTCCACTATCTCCCCGTTCTATTTCCTGCATAATGAGCCCATAACTAATCTGATCTAACCCGGCTCCGCCGTATTCCACAGGAATATATGGACCAAAGGCACCGATTTCTGCCAATCCACCAATAATACTTTTTGGAAATTCTGCCTTTTGGGCGTATTCCTCAATGATTGGTGAAATATCTCGTTTAACCCACTGACGAGCTGCGTCGCGCACCAGTTTGTGTTCATCGCTCAGGAGATCATCAAGATTGTAGTAGTCCGGTGCTTCAAATAAATCGGGCCTCATATTGCATTAAATTTTCGCTAAAGGTAGGAAGGATATATAACAATGCAAATCGAGATTGTTATAATTTATAATACAAAATCTTCCAATTGACAAAATTGCAGTTACTTTAAAAATTGTGCCAGGAGACTGTGAAAATGATGTACGCCTTTTTCCCTGGTTGGTGAAAAGCGCCCCGCCTTGTAAAAGCGAGATCTGACTCCTTTTTGTACTCCTTCCACAACTTCTTCATCTTCCATTTCAACCTTGTCCAGACTGGCACCCGCTCCCTTATCCAGTTTTGAAGGATCCAGGACATAGCTGTAAAAAGCAACTCTTGTTTTATCTAAGGCTATAGGTTGAACTACATTTACTGAGAGTCCCCAGGGATAGAAATTAAACATCATATTGGGAAATACCCAGTAATAATAAGCAGCTACTTTTTTACCGTAATCGGGATGTCCCTGAGGCAGGTCAAATACTTCCTCATTAGCTGCTGCATAACCTATTTGAAGATTCATGTAGTCATAAATTACCGTTTCGTAAGTCCCATAATCCAGAACTGCATCAAGGTCATCATGAACAAATGGAATATGAAACCCCTCCAAATAATTATCACAATACAGCGCCCAGTGGGCGGCAATATTATAATCCTTTCCTCTTTCCGCATCTAATTTAAAACTATTCAAATCCAGGAATCCTATGCGTTCTTCCATGGCGCTGATGACCAATTGTATATCGAATAAAGGATCTAAACCGGCAAATAAAAATGGGCCCCATTCATGAAGCGGAAAATTATGCAAATTGTCGCAAGGTCTTGGGAAAGCATCCGCATCCTTAAACTCGGGCATATGTTCAAAATTGCCATTGAGCCCAAAACGCCTTCCGTGATATCCACATATTAATTTTTTGGTTTTCCCGGATTTATGAACAACAAGATTTCCTCTGTGTGTACAGACATTGCTCAAACAATGAATTTCTCCTTCGGTATCTCTGGAGAGTAGCATGGGTTCAGTAAGAAATTCAGGAAGTAATATAAAAGGATGCGCATGTCCGTTTGAAGGAACAAGTTTTTTGTCTCCTATCCACTGCCAGGATTTATAGAATACCTGTTCTTTTAGTTGTTCAAATACCGCTTTATCCCTGTAAAAAAAGGACGGGAGGGTCTCAGCCCTGCTTATATCTGAATCAATATAAAACTGCTGTCTCACAAGTTTTAATTTGTACTTTTAAAATTATGAGCTTCAGTTGTCATTCCGAATATCATCCAATAAAATCACTTTGTATACTTCCGGTTACCGAAGCATTTAAAGGTAATGAAAAACTCCGGGAGCAATGGGCGACATTGAATTATCTTTCTCAACCAGATTTTGAAAAGGCCAAAAGGGAATATGCATCGTTCCGTGCACTTTTAGAAAACGATATCAGTGATGTTTTGCAGTTTCAAGGCAGCTTTGATACAACCATTGATGCCATTTATTGCAGAGATGCGTCTATAGCAACTGATCAAGGAATGATCATATGTAATATGGGTAAAGCTGGCAGATCCGGGGAACCAGAAATGCAACAAAGCTATTATAATCAAAATCAAATACCTGTTTTGGGAAGTATCACAGCTCCTGGTACTGTGGAAGGTGGGGATGTTGCCTGGCTTAATGAAAAAACGCTGGCTGTTGGCCTCAGCTATCGTACCAATATTCAGGGTATTGACCAACTAGCAGCACTTTTATCACCTTTTGGAATTGAAATACTTGTAGTAGATCTGCCTCATTTTAAAGGGCCGGATGATGTATTTCATTTAATGTCAATACTAAGTCCGATAGATGAGGATCTGGCTGTGGTTTATCCACCATTAATGCCCATAAGGTTTCGAAAACAAATGATTAATATGGGTTATAAATTCATAGAAGTGCCCGATTCCGAATTTGAATCTATGGGCTGTAATGTTTTGGCAATTGCTCCCAGGAAATGTATTATGTTAAAAGGTAATCCTAAAACCGAGCAGGCACTTATTGAGGCGGGTTGTGAAGTACTTACCTATACGGGGTACGAAATAAGCGTAAAAGCAGGTGGAGGACCCACTTGCCTAACCCGGCCTATCAAAAGAAAACTTTAGTTTTATAACTTTAAATAGAAATCCCTGGTTAGGGCGATGTACTCAGGGGTATATTTGTGTCTCTTAATTTCGATGATCAATTCGTCATAGTCAAATTCGCAGTTATTACGCCCTAGTTCAAGAAGACTTCTTTTAATCCCTACTTTGGAATTTCCTTTAACTCTGGTAACTCGATTTGGATAAAATCCATTGTGTTTTGCCAAATCCAAAAACGATTCTTCTTCTGTAAAAGGAATGATTGTTGAGAATTTTCCATTCTTTGAAAGTAGTTTGGAAACTCCTTCCAAAAGCATTTCATATGGTAAGAATTGATTTTGCCTTGCGAGATCCCTTAAAGGGTTTCCACCAGCATTTTCCTCAGAATAAAATGGGGGATTAGAAACAATCATATCGTAGCGGTCCTCTGTTTCCTCAATAAATTCTGCCAGGCTTGCGTGAAAACAGAATAGACGGTCAGCCCATATAGATGCTTCAAAATTTTCAACACATTGCTCATAGGCGGCCGCTTCAATTTCCAACGCATCAATAGTATCGGCTAAAATACGCTGGGCAAGCATTAGGGCAATAAGGCCAGTGCCGGCCCCTATATCCAGAATTGATTTTGGTTGTGAATCTATAGCAGACCAGGCACCTAAAAGTACGCCATCTGTACCCACCTTCATGGCACAGCGGTCCTGGTGAATTGTAAATTGCTTAAATTTAAATGGCTTCATCATATTGTTTCAGGGGGCAGCACCTTAATTAGTCCTCAATTCTTCCAGGCGCTCTGCTCTCTGAACCTTCCAACTCTAATAAAGCATCTCCCAATTGATTGCGCATTTCATTGGCCATTAATTTTATTTCCGATACAACTTCCGGATGTTCCGTGGCCAAATTTCTTGTCTCACTTAGGTCGTTTTCAAGATCATACAATTCGATTTCCTCCAGATCAATCATTCTATATTCCCCCGGTAAGCCATCCTTGCCTGGTTCCTGCCCTGCCATTGTACGATACCGATGCGGAAAATACATTTTCCACTTTCCGTAGCGGACTCCAAAAAGTTCATTTACACGATAATAAAAGAAATATGCTTTTTGAGGGCTTTTATCGCTTTTTCCGGAAAGCAATTGCCAGACATTTTTACCATCAATCTTCAATGCCGGTAATTCTGAATTGGTAAGTGCTGCAATAGTTGGAAGTATATCTATAGCCATAACCGGAACATCAATTACCCCACCAGCCTTTAATTCTTTCGGGTATTTCATAATAAAAGGTTCACGCTGACCTCCCTCCCAGGCTGTACCTTTACCTTCACGAAGAGGTAATGCACTTCCCGCATGATTACCGTAAGACAACCAGGGTCCGTTATCAGAAGTGAAGATTACCAGGGTATTTTCTTCTAGCCCGTTATTTTCCAGTGCTTTAAGAATTTGACCCACAGACCAATCAATTTCCATAATTACATCACCGTACAATCCCCGTTTGGATTTCCCTTTAAATTTGTCAGATACAAAGAGGGGTACATGGGGTTGCGGGTGCGGCACATACAAAAAGAACGGATCCTCTTTATTCCTGTTAATAAAATCAACACTGCGTTCCGTAATTTTTGTGGTTAAGCCAGTTTGATCAAGCAGTGTATCAATTACGGTTTCATTTTCATATAAAGGAAGATCAGGAAAACTGAAAACAGTTCCCTGTTGTGGATGAAATGGCCACATATCATTTGAGTAGGGAATACCGTACCATTCGTCAAAACCATGCCTGGTGGGTAGAAATTCCGGATGGTGGCCCAGATGCCACTTACCAAAAATACCTGTTTTGTAGCCATTGGCCTTAAGCATTTCTGCAATGGTCGTTTCTGAAGCGTTGATCCCATGGGTATTTGCAGGGCCCAAAGCATTATGTATACCAATTCTATTGGGATAACAGCCCGTAAGAATCCCAGCTCGGGAAGCAGAACAAACGGCTTGGGCAGAATAGTAACTGCTTAGTATTAGCCCCTCATTTGCCATTTGATCCAAATTGGGGGTTGCAATATCAGGAGATCCAAAAACCCCGACATCCTGGTATCCCTGATCGTCCGTGAAAATCAGGACAATATTCGGCGGTTTTTCTATCTCAGCCTTCTTATTTTTAGAGTCGTCTCCGCATGCAGAAATAAAACCAATCAAAAACGGCAGTAAAATTAAATAAAACCTGTAAAAACATAAAATTCTGAAAGTCACTTTGATCATCGGAATAGAAAGCTTGGTATTTGCATTGAATATACCTATTTTTCTAGAACCTTAAGTAGAGGTTTTCCAAACTACCATAAAATGAAAAACAGTCTCAGTCTAGCTAGTGGCAAAATTCGTATTTGTCGTTATGTTTTTTATGTGTTAATCGGTGTTTTTATCTTGCCGTGGAGCTGTTCTACCAATAAAAAAGAACCTCATCCCATCGAAAAAGTCATTCTATCCATGTCTGATACCTTGCCGGTAATGAGCTTGCCCGAGGATGCTGATCCCGAACATGACGACTGGAAAGGTATCGACCTGGAACCTAAGTCCCCTGTGCTCCCGTTATATCCGGAGGAGGAAGCCAAGAAGTTTCTATTACCTGAAGGTTATCAGATTGAACCCATCTTAACAGAACCTCAAATTGAACAGCCGGGAGCCATAGCTTTTGATGGCAATGGCAGATTATATGTGTTAGAACTTCGCACCTATATGCTCACCGCAGATTCGGAAGGCACCCTGGAACCTGTAAGCAGAATTTCGCGCTGGGAAGACAAGAACAATGACGGGATATATGAAACAGGAACTGCATTTGTGGACAATTTGATCTTTCCGCGATTTGTTTTGCCATATGGAAAAGACTGTGTATTGACCATGGAGTCTGATGCTGATAATGTTTATAAATACACAGATACTGATGGGGATGGAAAAGCAGATAAGAAGGAACTATTTACCACAAAATATGGGCGTTCTGGTAATGTGGAACACCAACAGGCATTTATGTATTGGGGAATGGACAACTGGCTTTACAGCACGGTTAATGCATTCCGGGTCAGGGAAACACCAAATGGGGTAGTCCGGGAAAAAACAGGATATAATATGGCACAGTGGGGGGTTACCCATGATGACGATGGAAAATTATGGTTCCAGGGAGGGGCCAGTGGCCTTCCGTCCTATTTTCAATTTCCGATACATTACGGCAATTTTGAAGTTGAAAATCAATTTGCCGAGGGCTTTGAAATACCCTGGGGAGCGGCGGTAAAGATTGCAGATTTACAGGAAGGTATGGATAGGGTACGTCATCCTGACGGGGGACCAAACAGAGTAACAGGTGCCGCTGGCAATGATGTTTTCAGAGGTGATCGTTTACCAAAGGAGATATACGGTCAATATTTCTATGGTGAGCCGGTGGCTCGAATTGTCAGACAGATTGATCCGGTAGTCTCAGAGGGCCTTACAACACTTCACAATGCTTTTGAAAATGAGAAATCGGAATTTTTAAGATCTACTGATCCTCTTTTCAGGCCTGTGGATATGGCTACAGCACCAGACGGCACCTTATATATTGTAGATATGTATCACGGCATAATTCAGGAAGGTCAGTGGGCGCAAAAAGGCACTTATTTACGAACAAAAATTGAACAATATCAGTTAGATAAAGTAACTCAACTGGGGCGTATCTGGCGCATCACTCATAAAGATCATAAGCGCGATACATCGCAGCCACGAATGTTCGATGAAAGTCCGTCTCAATTGGTGGAACATTTAGATCATCCAAATGGATGGTGGCGAGATAAAGCACAGCAACTAATCGTCCTATCCGGCGACACCAGTGTTATCCCCCGGCTCCGTACAATAGCGAGGACAGATGACAAGCTTTTGGCACGCTTCCACGCCTTGTGGAGTCTTGAGGGACTAAGAGCTTTAGATGCCGAACTTATAAGAGAACTGATGAAGGATGAGAATTCCAGGATTAAGGTCCAGGCGCTGCGGTTAAGTGAATCATTGGGCAAGAGTCAGGTTAAGGAATTCGAAGACCTTTATATCGAATTAATGAGAGATTCGGATGCGAATGTTGCGATTCAGGCAATGCTTAGCGCCAGGTTTATGGAATTACCTTCTTTAAATTCCCATGTACAATCGGCAACAGTGTCGAATCTGGCCAAAGGGGTAAAATCTATAGGCGAACAAATATTAAATCCAAAAACCGAGAAGAGCTGGTGGAACAGGGACGATGTTGAACTAAACTCTGAGGAAATCGTTTTAATGGAAAAAGGGGCGGTGATATTTAATGAGTTATGCGTTCAGTGTCACGGAAAAGACGGCATGGGAACTCCAATCGGAGACGGTATGGTGATGGCTCCTGCGCTGGCAGGATCTTCACGTGTACAAGGCCATCCGGACTATGTTATAAAAACAGTAATGCACGGCATGGAAGGACCCCTAGACAATAAGACCTTCCCCGGTGGCATCATGGTTGGCAACAAAGAGCAAACCGACGAATGGATTGCGGCCATCTCATCCTATATACGACAAAACCTGTCTAATGATGCTTCCATGATAACTACAGAACGGGTAGCTGAGATACGTCAAAATACGGATGGTAAACAAGGAGCGTACAAGTATGAAGAACTGATGAAATCCGTTCCCAAACTTCTTGATCCTGCTGAAAGCTGGAAAGTAACTGCCAGCCATTCGGTTCCCACCCGGATAGGGGGTACAAATTCACCCTTAAGCGCTTTCAACTATGAAGGATGGTCTACCGGGGAGCGACAAAAAGCAGGCATGTGGTTTCAGATTGAGTTTCCTGAAACCGTTCGTCTGGCAGAAATTAGTTTTCGCTCACCTTCCAAACGTTTTGGATGGCGGCCAGATGCTCCGCCACCGCTTCAAACCTACCCCAGGACCTATGAATTTCAGATATCCGCCGATGGCCAGAATTGGGAAACTGTAACATCAGGAAGTTGTGAACAGCCAGAAATTCTTATCAGTTTAGATGGTGCCAAAGCTAAATTTCTTAAAATGGTTCACAAGGGCGGACTAACCGAAGAAGGTGAAATTCCCTGGACGATGAGGCAATTAAAAATATTTGGAAATCCGGATACTGGTAATGGTGCAAATTAATCTCCTTTTTTATCCCAGATAGAGATCTACAAGTCCTTCCGGAGTACTGACATAAATGATTTTATTCTTCCTGTCCACTTTTGTAATAATTTCATCATTTATCGGGACTAATAGCTGTTTCCCATTTTTCTCAGCTTCAAAAAGTGCCTGGGAGGCCGAATCGTTAACAGCCGTAATTACCCCAATATTTCCATGGATTGCGTCTGACAATTCAAATCCAATGATTTCGTGATAATAGAACTTATTACCACTTAATTCCGGAAGCGAACTCAAGGGTAAGTAGAGCCCGGCTCCCATAATCCTATCCGCACTACTTTCATCTTTAACTTCCTCAAATTGAATTCTGAGGAGACTCGATTTATGAAGCCGGCATCGTTCAATAAAAAATGGAATCAGATTGCTTCCTATCGAAACAAATACTGATTCCATATTATTGTAAATTTCAGGATCATCGGTGTCTAATTTGACTAACACCTCTCCTTTAAAACTGTATTTGGATACGATCTTGCCCAGAAAGAAACATTCCTCCTTTTGCATATCGTATTTTATATTTATTCTTCTTCTGTCTTCTCTTCCGTCGCGGCTTCTTCGGCCACAACTTCTTCCTTGGCTTCGGGTGCTTCTTCCTTAGCTTCAGCTACTGCTTCTTCCTTAGCTTCGGGTGCTTCTTCCTTAGCTTCAGCTACTGCTTCTTCCTTGGCTTCGGGTGCTTCAACCTTCTCTTCAGCTACAGCTTCTTCTTTAGCTTCGGGTGCTTCAACCTTCTCTTCAGTTGCAGCTTCTTCTTTAGCTTCGGGTGCTTCAACTTTCTCTTCAGTTGCGGCTTCTTCGGCCACAGCTTCTTCCTTGGCCTCGGGTGCTTCAACCTTTACTTCAGCCACAGCTTCTTCCTTGGCTTTGGGTGCTTCTTCAGCAGCCTCTACAGCTTCCGCAGTTTCTTCAACAGCAGTTTCAGCCTCAACCACTTCAATAGCTGTGTCTGCAACTTCCTCAGTAGTTTCTTCTGCAGGTGATTCGGCTTCTAAAGCCGCCAATGCACGCTTATCACTAATCTCTTTCTCGGCCTTAAGTGCTTTAGCTCTTGCCTCAGATTTAACTTTGTCCAGGCCTTCAGTTTTATTGGCAATAGTCTTTTCTTTCTCCTCTAGCCAGGCATTAAATTTTTCTTCAACCTGTTCTTCAGTCAAGGCTCCTTTTCTCAATCCTCCTAGAAGGTGATGTTTTAAAAGGACCCCTTTATAAGACAATATTCGTCTTGCAGTTTCCGAGGGTTGTGCTCCGTTCTGTAACCATTTTACAGAATCATCAACATTTACTTCAATTGTTGCGGGATTAGTATTGGGATTGTAGATGCCCAATTTTTCAAGGAATTTACCATCTCTTTTCGCACGTCCATCGGCCGCAACGATCCAATAAAATGGCTTTCCTTTTTTACCGTGTCTTTGTAATCTTATTCTAACTGGCATATCACATTAATTTTGCAGGGTGCCCGACCCTCGTTATTAATTCTTTTGTTCCCTAAAAGGGGTGCAAATATACTTCATTTCTTTAAATGCACAATACTTTATACCAATTCCTTTATTCTCTCTCTGCCAATTGATCTTCCCCCTTAACCAGCCCTGAATTGTGGAGCTCAATAAGCTCATTTATTCTTTTAATAACATCGGGATGTTCCTTGGCGATATTAAATTGCTCAGAAGCATCGTGGTTTAAATTAAACAGCAGGGGTATTTCGTGTACTTTTCTTTCTCCAAATTCTCCATAAGCGCCCTGGGTGATAATATGGGCTTTATAATCCCCGGACCTGACGGCATAAAGTTCTCTTCCCCGGTAGTAGAATATACTTTTTCGTGGTCCGGTTTCTCTATTCAAAAGCGTAGCACTCAGATCCACACCATCAATAATTCGATCCTGGGGTGTTTCTATCTCCGCCATGCTACTAAAGGTCACAAATAGGTCCATTGTTGATCCAATATCACTAACGGTACCCGGAGCAATTAATCCAGGACCCCAAAATATTGTGGGCTCGCGCATACCTCCTTCCCAGGTTGTTCCTTTTCCTCCCCTTAGTAACCCGGCACTGCCCCCGTTATTCTTAAAGGGTAGCCAGGGACCATTGTCCGAAGTAAAGATCACAATAGTGTTATCTGCCAAGCCTTCATCTTTTAACACAGCCAGGATCTTCCCTACTCCATCGTCAATTTCTTCAACTACATCCCCGTAAAGGCCGCGTTTACTTTTTCCGGTAAATGCTTTTGATGCAAAAAGGGGAATATGCGGCAGATTATGTGCCAAATACACAAAGAAAGGTTCATCCTTATTCTCCTTGATAAACGATATTGCCTCTTCGGAATATCTTTTGGTAATGGTATGCTGATTGGCCGGGCGTTCAATTATTTCAGTATTTCTGATCAGCGGTACATTAAAGTGTTCTGTTTTTATGTCTTCGTCCTTTTGCTGCCAGTAGTCCCAGTATGGCATCTCGGTTAACTTGTCCATATCATTGGAATAAGGGATTCCAAAATAATAATCAAATCCATTATTAGTTGGCAAATATTGTTCTTTATGACCCAAATGCCATTTGCCAATACAGGCTGTATTATATCCGGCCTGCTTTAATTGCTCTGCTATAGTAATTTCATCGGCGGGTAATCCATTTTTCGAATCCGGGAATAGTACCCGGTGTTTATTGCTAGACATACCACTTCTTATTGGCAATCGGCCTGTGAGCAAAGCTGCCCGACTGGGTGTACAAACACTGGCCGCCGCATAAAAATTGGTCCACTTTTGTCCTTCGTGGGCCATGCGATCCAAATTGGGAGTTGCTATGGTTGGATTCCCGTAAACCCCAAGATCTCCATAACCCAAATCATCAGCGAAAATTATAAGGAAGTTAGGAGGTCGTTGTTCCTTTTTCTGCGCCTTCGCAACTTGCAAACAGCTTAAACTTAAAAAAAGGATTAGCGCAAATCTTGTACCGATAAATAGCAGGGTTGTCCTCATATGAATATATTGATTGTGGAATATAGTGATAATAGCCATTACCTTAAAAATCAATCGGTATAAATGACGTTAATAACTACTGACAACTCTACTTTCTCCCCCCTCTAATTTTGACTATTTTTATCCATTACTTTTTAGCGAAACGCCCACTATATGTTCCTTATTTTTGATACAGAAACAACTGGTCTTCCCAAACGATGGGATGCACCCATAACAGATACAGACAACTGGCCACGATGTATTCAGATTGCCTGGCAATTGCATGATGCCATGGGCAATCTTTTGGAGCATCAGGATTTTTTGATCCAACCGGATGGATTTAATATCCCCTATGACGCCGAGCAATTTCATGGTATTTCTACTGCGCTGGCGGAACAGGAAGGCAAACCGCTGCAAGAAGTTCTCGGGGCATTTAATGAAGCGCTTACCAAGTCTAAATTTATTGTAGGTCAAAATGTTGGTTTTGATGTTAATATAATGGGAGCGGAGTTTCATCGGATGGAACTAAACAACGGCCTGCTTGAACGCCCTGTATTGGATACCTGTACGGAACAAACTGCCTCACTTTGCCAAATCCCGGGCGGAAGAGGTGGTAAATTTAAGTTACCCACTTTAACAGAACTGCACCAATACTTATTTAGTGAACCATTTGCAGAGGCCCACAATGCAACGGCAGATGTTGAGGCAACCACACGATGTTTTTTCGAATTAATTCGAAAAAATCACTTTAATCATGAGCAACTCGCTGCTGAACCGGATTATTTTGCAAAATTCACAGAAGCCAACCCCGGGGAAATAGCGCTCCTGGGACTTAAACATATCAATCTTAAAAAGGCATCCAAAAAAATCGCTGCAAAATTGCAGTTATTGGATCGCATTGAAGTCTCGCACGAAGAGATCAATGAGAACATTAAAACGCTGGAAGATGCCCAATATGCGCATTTGCATAACCATTCCCAATTTTCCGTTTTACAATCCACAATTAAGATAAAGGACCTGGTAGAAAGTGCTGTTGAGAACGATATGCCAGCTGTAGCAATTACGGACCATGCCAATATGATGGGCGCCTTCCATTTTGTCAGGGAAATTAGGGCTCATAATAAAAATATTGCTCAGATAAACAAGGAGGCGGTTGAAAATGGGGAAACGGAATTAAAGAAAGAATTGATCCCAATCATTGGCTGTGAATTTTTTGTATGTGAGGACCACTGTAATAAAAATGTAAAGGACTATGGGTATCAGGTGGTACTACTTGCAAAGAGCAAAAAGGGCTATCACAATTTGGCAAAAATGTCTTCTATTGCCTATACTGATGGATTTTATTATGTGCCCAGAATAGACAAGAAAATCATTGAGCAATACAAGGAAGATCTTATTGCGCTCACCGGAAATCTCTATGGCGAGGTGCCGTCAAAAATTCTGAATGTTGGAGAAAAACAGGCGGAAGAAGCGCTACTATGGTGGAAATCTGTTTTTGGAGATGACTTTTATGTGGAACTGATGCGTCACGGACAGGAAGATGAAGACCGGGCCAACCAGGTTTTGGTACCCATGGCCAAAAAACACAATATCAAGATAGTTGCCACCAACAACACCTATTATTGTGCGAAAGAGGATGCGGAAGCGCATGATATCTTACTCTGTGTTAAGGACGGGGAAAAACAGGCTACACCTATCGGTCGTGGCCGTGGCTATAGATACGGACTGCCCAACCAGGAATATTATTTTAAGTCGTCCGGAGAAATGAAGACGTTATTCAAAGACCTTCCGGAATCTATTCTGAACATTCAGGAAGTATTAGACAAGATTACTCCCTATGACCTGGCGCGGGAAGTGTTACTCCCAAAATTTGAAATCCCAAAAGCCTTTATAGTCAAAGAAGATGAAGCCGATGGAGGAAAGCGGGGAGAAAATAGTTATCTGAGACACATTAGTTACGAAGGCGCAAAAAGAAGGTATAAGGAAATCTCTCCTGAAATTACTGAACGTATAGATTTTGAATTACAAACGATTGAGAATTCGGGTTATCCCGGTTATTTTCTTATTGTCGAGGACTTTATCAGGGAGGCCAGAAAGATGGATGTTTCTGTAGGTCCGGGGCGGGGATCTGCTGCGGGTTCAGTAGTAGCTTATTGCCTGGGCATTACCAATATTGACCCTCTTAAATACGATCTGCTTTTTGAGCGCTTTCTAAATCCTGACAGGGTCTCAATGCCCGATATCGATATAGATTTTGATGATGAAGGCAGAGGAAGGGTTATGGATTACGTTATCAATAAATATGGAGCAAACCAGGTGGCACAGATTATTACCTATGGTACAATGGCTGCAAAATCTTCTATTAGGGATACCGCCAGGGTATTGGACCTGCCGTTGAGTGACGCAGACAGAATAGCCAAGCTCATTCCTAATATGTCTAAACTGGGTAAGATTTTTGGCATTCCTGAGGCAGATTTAAAAAAGCGATTCCGCCCAGACGAGTTGGAGAAGGTGAACAATCTTCTGAATATTTCTGAAGGAGAAGATTTGGAAGCACAAACTGTCAATATGGCAAGGGTATTAGAGGGCTCCCTGAGAAATACAGGGATTCATGCTTGCGGCGTTATTATTACCCCGGATGATATTACCAATTTTGTACCTGTTGCTACCGCCAAGGATTCTGATCTTTATGTTACTCAGTTCGACAATTCCGTGGTTGAAAGCGCAGGTCTGTTGAAGATGGACTTTCTGGGTCTTAAAACACTGACGCTTATAAAGGATACGGTGAAAATAGTCAAGGCAAGACAGGGACTGCAACTGGTGCCCGATGAATTTCCTTTAGATGATGAAAAAACATACGAACTGTTCCAAAGAGGGGATACGGTAGGGATTTTTCAATATGAATCTGCCGGAATGCAAAAGCATCTTAAAGATCTTAAACCAACAGTCTTTGATGATTTAATTGCAATGAATGCGCTCTACAGGCCAGGTCCTATGGAGTATATTCCGACTTTTATTCAAAGGAAAAACGGTTTCGCCGAAATTAGTTATGATCTTCCGCAAATGGAAGAGAACCTTAAGGAAACCTATGGTATTACGGTTTACCAGGAGCAGGTGATGCTACTTTCGCAAAAGTTAGCAGGTTTTTCAAAAGGTGAAGCAGATGTACTGAGGAAAGCAATGGGAAAAAAGATTCTTCCATTACTGCAAAAATTAAAGCCACAATTTTTGGATGGAGGGGAAAAGAACGGGCATCCGAGGGCAACCCTTGAAAAGATATGGAAAGATTGGGAGGCATTTGCATCTTATGCTTTCAATAAGAGTCATTCTACCTGTTACGCCTATATAGCTTATCAAACAGCCTATTTAAAAGCTCATTACCCCGCTGAATATATGGCAGCCGTACTTTCGAATAATATGAACGACATTAAGCAGGTGACCTTCTTTATGGAAGAGTGCAAGCGCATGGGCTTAAATGTTTTGGGCCCGGATGTTAATGAATCCTATTATAAGTTTGCCGTAAACAAGGACAATGCCGTTCGTTTTGGTATGGGTGCCATTAAGGGAGTTGGAAGGTCCGCAGTAGAAACCATTGTGGCAAATAGGAAAGAGAAAGGTCACTACAAGTCGGTCTTCGATTTGGCAAAACGTATTGATCTGAGAGCGGCCAACAAAAAATCTTTTGAGAATTTAGCTTTGGCAGGAGGTTTTGATTCTTTTGGGGATACTCATAGAGCTCAGTATTTTCATAAAGAGGGAGATGGCCTCACATTTTTAGAAAAAGTTATAAAATACGGAGCTAAATTTCAGGAAAGTGAAAATTCCTCTCAGGTGAGTTTATTTGGTGATGCCAGTGAGGTACAGATACCAGAACCAGAGGTGCCTCCTAGTGAAACCTGGGGTACTATGGAGAAACTCAGAAGGGAGAAAGAAGTAGTTGGGATCTATATTTCCGGGCATCCGCTCGATGATTTCAAAGCGGAGATAGGCGCCTTTTGTAATACCAATATTGCCGCCTTCCACAATTTGGAAGAACAGGTGAACCGTGAACTCAGTTTTGCTGGCGTTATTACAGATGTGCAGCACAGGACTTCAAAAAATGGAAAGGGGTGGGCGATATTTACCATGGAAGATTATACAGATAGCCTGGAATTCAAAATCTTTGGTGAAGAATATTTAAAATTCAGACATTTTTTAATGATCAATTCCTTTGCCTTCATCAAAGTGTATATCAAAGAGGGTTGGGTGAACAGGGACACAGGGAAAAAAGGAGATCCCAGACTTCAATACAACAATTTTATGCTGCTTCAGGAGGTCATGGAGACTTTTGCCAAAAAGTTGACTATTAAACTGAATATAGATGAACTTAAAGAGGAGGACGTGCACGAGTTGAAGCATACCCTGGTATCTCATAAGGGAAATCATTCTTTAAAATTCATTGTTTATGAGATGGAAGAGGAAATAAAAGTGACGCTTAGCAGTAGAAAACAGAAAGTACGCATCAGCAGTGAATTACTGGCAACGCTTGAAGATAATGAAGTTCACTATAAATTAAACTAATCTACAGCAGTATTAAAAGTCCTACGGACTTTACTTCTACAGATCAATAGAGGATGGCAATTTCATTATAAGCAAAATGTATACAACGGAGGTAATGAATAGGTTAATTATTTGACTAAATTTGCGTAATATCAAAAAACAAATAAAATGGCATTAGAAATAACAGATGCTACTTTTGATGAAGTAGTATTAAAAAGTAACAAACCTGTAGTAGTAGATTTTTGGGCAGCCTGGTGTGGTCCTTGTAGAATGGTAGGTCCTATCATAGACGAGGTAAGCAGTGAATACGAAGGTAAAGCTGTGGTCGGAAAGGTAGATGTGGATGCCAATCAGGAATTTGCCGCTAAATACGGGGTTCGAAATATTCCAACAGTATTGGTTTTCAAAGATGGTGAGATTGTAACCAGACAAGTAGGGGTATCTCCTAAAAAAGTGTATACAGATGCAATAGACGCTGTACTTTAATTTATAATAGCAGTTTGCAAAAAAAGGTTTGGCCACGTTTATTTCTTGGCCAAACCTTTTTTCATATATATTAGTTGTATGAACCTTCAGTCCGAACTTCATAAAGCTCCATTATTTCAGAACCTGGAACTACTGGCAAATCAGGTTGTGGAGGGATTTATTAGCGGTATTCACAAAAGTCCTTTTCACGGTTTTTCTGCAGAATTTGCCGAGCATAAGATTTACAATACAGGTGAAAGCACAAAACATATAGACTGGAAACTTTTTGCTAAGACAGACAAGCTGTACACCAAACGCTATGAAGAGGAAACCAATTTAAGGTGTCATATGATACTGGATAATTCGGCTTCCATGTACTACCCGCGGGTAGAAAAGCTAAATATTGAAAATCTGAATAAAATAGGTTTTGGTGTACTGGCAATCGCCGCCTTAATGAACCTATTGAAGAAGCAACGCGATGCTGTAGGGCTGAGCGTTTACTCGGATAATTATAGTTACTACGCTCCGGAAAAGGGCAGTGAAAGACACCATCAAATGCTTTTAGCTAAGCTGAGCGAAATAAGTCAGGATAACAAACCCGCCAAACAAACGGAGACTTATACTTATCTACATCAGATTGCAGAAAAAATGAAACGTCGCAGTCTTATTTTTCTTTTTACAGATATGTTCCAGACCACCACCGAAGATGAGCAACTTTTCGATGCGCTGCGGCACCTGAAGTACAATAAGCACGATGTAGTACTGTTTCATCTGCTCGATAAAGAAACGGAAATGCATTTTAATTTTGAAAATACTCCCAAACGATTTATTGATGTTGAAAGCGGAGAATATATTGATCTTTATGCAGATACCGTAAAACAGGCGTATGAATCACAGCTAACTCAATATTTGGCTTCTCTAAAATTAAAATGCGCCCAATACAAAATAAAATATGTGGACGTAGATATCACCGCTCCGTTTGCCAAGGTGTTAAATACTTTTATGGTAGAACGGCAGCAATTTCTTTAAATCCAGACTACTTCCAGGGATACAATTTTCTGTTTGGTTCAGCTTCAGTAATATCAGTTATTTCCATCTATTTAATAAGAACAAACTAATAGGATAAATGCAGCATTATTTAATTTTTAATGCATTTATCAGCTTGTAATTAATCCAGTTTTATGCAGAAAAAACTGCTTAATAATGGGTAATTATGTAATTTGTTGATATTATAGCATGTTATTCATTGTTCATGGTTCTTCATAATAAAAGCGCATATCCACAAGTATGTTTTGACCTCCTTGCCTATATGGAGAATAAATGGCAGGAATATTTGACCTATCATACAATTTCACATATAATTGATGTTGCCAATGTCTGTGAAAATTATATTGCGCATTATGACTTGGACCAAACTAATGCCAAATTAATTCGTGTAGCAGCTATAAGTCATGATATTGGTTATTTATCATCGCCAAAAGATCACGAAGAGGTTGGTATTCTTGAGATAAAACCTTTTCTGGAACCCCTGTTTGATTCGCATCAATTAGAAAGGATTAATGGAATGATAAGGGCCACCAGGGTTCCTCAAAATCCAACTAACTTATATGAAGAGATCCTGGCAGACGCTGATTTGGATTATTTGGGTAGAAGTGACTATGATACGCTTAGTAAAGGCCTGTACAAAGAGTTTCGCCACTTTAAAATGATATCGAATGAGTTGGATTGGTTGGATGTTCAAATTGATTTTTTCAAAAATCACAGTTATCACACTTCTTTTGCCAAAGCAACCAGGTCAGAATCAAAAAACAAAAAGCTTAAAGAGCTTAAGCATAAAAGGGCTAGTATAGAACGCTGAGTAATTTAAAAAAAGCCAATAACGGAGATGGAACAATCAAAATCAAAATCAGAGAAGTATTCCAAATTAAACAAGGAAGACAAAGAGGAGATTGTAAGAGCGCTTATTAAAGGTGAGAGTTCACATACCGAGGAACTTGTGGATCATTATTGGGGTAGTATAAATTATATTTTTAGTCTTATCAAAGCTTCTGAAATTAAAGCAGGACTAATCCTTTCTTTTTATGGTATACTTCTAAATCTCATTTATCAGAATGTTGCTATGGTGTTGGCTGAAGAAGGCGCAAATGGTTTGCTTTTAACGCTATTAGGGATATGGATGCTTTGTACAATTATCTCAATTTATTACAGTATCCGCTGCTTTATCCCTAAAATTGAAGGCGACTACGATAAAAATATTTTCTTCTTTGGGGATATCATTTCCAAGTTCGGTACTATACGCGAGTTCTCCCAAACGTTTTATGATATCAGCCTCAAGGAAGAAGAGCTCTTTGATCATTTGGGGCAGCAAATTTATATCATCGCCAAAATTTCTGCTTTTAAATTCAGGTGCGTAAATCTTGCAATTCGATTTTTAGCCTTTGGACTATTGGCTCTATTGAGTTCCGGTATTTATTATACAATTTTAAAATTTGTTATTAATTAAGGGCAAGAGAAACGCGTGCAATAATTAGTCTCCAAACCATTATGCATGTGATAATGTTGCTTTTATATATCTAATGACGGGTCCTTATTCTTCATTTTCTTCAATTTTAAACAAAATTGTTTGTCAAAATAATTAGGGGACGTATATTTGCACACGCTAAACACCAAGGTCTGGTAGTTCAGTTGGTTAGAATACCTGCCTGTCACGCAGGGGGTCGCGGGTTCGAGTCCCGTCCAGACCGCGGAGAAGTAAGCCCTTCATGAAAATGAGGGGCTTTTTCATTTAGGAGCATTCAAGCTTGCTTGCATATGCGGATAAATGAAAAAAGACCACAACGGCATAGCCGTTGGAAGGGCTACTTCTCTGCTGGGCCACCCCTTGGGCCGTTTCCGAACGAAGAGAGGAAACAATCCCGTTATTTCAATAATCGGTAAGCACGAGATCTTTTATGATTATCCTGTGGATAATTATAATTGGCTGCGAGATGATGCGGCTGGCGAAAGCAATCAGTGAACAGTGAACAATAATCCAAATAGCACTTAATAACAACTACTTTTGAAATGTAACCATTGTTAATTGTTTATTGCTAATTCCTAATTGTCAATAGCCAGGCCACCCCTTGGGCCGTTTCCTCTCCGCCAGCTGGCGGAGAGGAAACAATCCCGTGTTTTCAGTAAGCAGCTGGCAGTTGGCAGTTGGCAGTTGGCAGTTGGCAGTTGGCAGTAAACTAAAAAATATAAAATTACTTACTCCATGGCTGCTGAAGGGGCCCCTATTTTTTCCACCAGGGACTTAAACCGCTCCTCATTGTGCATTGGCCGAAGGATGGGCATAAAACGCAGCCAGGGCAACAAGGGTTGCCTGAGTTCGTAATTTTGTTCCAGCCAATCCAGTGCCTTTTCCCTTTCACCTAATAAATCGTAATAGGGCACCATAAACATCTTTTCAAAATTTTCAGGATTGGCTTCCATGGCCTCTCCAATGATTCGGGCTTCTTTTTGCTGATTATTCAGAATATAATACATGGCATGTGCAGCCCTGCCAGTAGAATCCTGTGCCGCTTTTAGTAGCCATTCCAAGGCCGCTTCCGTATTGCCATTGCGATAATTCATGCGCCCCAAAACAAAATAGGCATCACGCTGTTGGGGTTGCATACGAATAGCTTCCGTTAAATTCTGTTCAGCACATTCAAAATCATCGTAGAAATAACAAATCCATCCATGCCAAAGCACCCAAAGAGGATTTTCCGGTGCCGCCTTTTCTGCCTTAACAATCTCACGGATCGAATTCTCTTTCTGTTCCTCTAACATCCAGTACCATGCAAGGTTAGCGTGTGAAAGAGCATCATTGGGGTTTAGCTCCACCGCCTTGAGCAAAGCTTCCTTTGCAGCATCAAACTCCCAATCCATATAGAGTTTTTTCCTTCCTAATTGTCCATAATCTGCGGCAGATAAGGTGTCAGTAGCAATTTCGGCTTCTGGTTTATCCTTTTTCGAAGCTGAATCGCGACATGCGACGGTGGTCAGCAGTATACCAATAATGAAAGTCAGGAATATATTCTTCACGTTCAACAACTTAACTCTTTCAATATAAGTATTTTAGACTTTAATTCCTAGCCATAATTCCTTCATTTAAGCACAAAATTCTGGTGGGATTAACGGCTATTAATAGCTTGTAAACAAAGCTGGTTTCTTTAACCCTCAGAACAGGAAAGCCCCGTTTTTAAATCCCATCTTTAAAATTCGTTTAGAATTTAATGGTAATTTTATTATCGAATCATAATCCCATGAAAGTATTAATAGCGGAAGATGAAGTTGCTTTACAGGAATCCATAGTTAAATTTCTGGAAAGGGATGGCTTTGTGTGCGAATCTGCCTCAAACCATAAAGAGGCACTTTATAAAATAGATTTGTACGATTATGATATAGTTATACTGGATATCAATTTAATTAGTGGCAGCGGCCTGGATGTGCTAAAAACATTAAAGAAAGAAGGGAAAAAATCTGGTGTGATTATAATCTCTGCCAATAATTCGCTCGACGATAAACTTGAAGGACTAGACCTGGGTGCAGATGACTATATTACCAAACCCTTTCACCTGCCAGAGCTCAATGCAAGGATTAAAGCGGTCCTGAGAAGAGGAAAATACGGAGGTGATTCTTGTTTGATATATCACGAAATAAAAGTGAATACTGAGTCGAGGCAGACCTTTGTAAATAATAAAGAAGTGCAACTGACCAAAAAAGAGTACGATTTGCTGGTCTATTTTATCGTTAACAAAAACAGGGTGCTATCCAAAGAGGTAATTGCAGAACATTTGTGGGGAGATCATATAGATTTGGCAGATAATTTTGATTTTATTTATGTGCATATTAATAACCTAAGGACCAAATTGACCAAGGTAGCGGCAAATTATATCAAAACCGTTTATGGTATGGGCTATAGGCTAACAGAAGAATAATTCCATGACAGATGGATCAGAGAAAAAAATAAAGCTGCTTAAAAAAACTTCTAAAAATTATCTGCTTTCAGGGGTAATTTTAATGGTCCTGAGCCTGATTGGTTTATACTTTGTAACTCAATATTTTATTCGCGAAGAAACCGATGATTCCCTGAAGTCGACGCTATACAGAATTGAACAACTCCTGGAAGCTAAACAACCAATTTCTTCAGTTCATCCAATTATCGAGGTTCAAAAAACCCAAATTGAAGGGACAGCCAGCCTCAAAGATACCCTGATCAATGATCCCCTTGAAGATGAAGAAGAAGTATTCAGACAACTTTCGGCCTATAAAAGTGTTGATGGGGAAACCTATAAAATATCGATCAGGATTTTATTGGTTGAATCTGAAGATATTCTTTTAGCCATCCTCGCATCCTATATAACCATAATTTTTATCATTTTTTTGGCTCAATTCTATTTTAGCAGGCAGCATGCCAAAGTAATCTGGAAACCTTTTTTCGATAACCTTGAGCAGATAAAGACATTTTCTCTACAGTCCAATCAAAAACTGAGCTTTGTAGAAACTAATATACTGGAGTTTTCCGAACTAAACAATGAATTGAGAGCACTCACCGATAAGGTAATACTGGACTATAAAAACCTGAAGCAATTTACTGAAGATGTTTCGCACGAAATTCAAACCCCTCTGGCCATTATGCAAGCCAAAGTGGGAAACATTATTGATGATAACGTAATCAGCACAAAACAATTTAAACTTCTGACAGAAATACAACAGAATGTACAACGGTTGGCAGGTTTAAATAAAAAGCTCGTATTGTTGGCCAAGATTGAAAATCAACAATATGAAACTTCACAATCATTAGACATTACAGAACAACTCACAAAGGCGGTAGAGGAATTCAAAGAAATGAGTGCTATTCCAATTCATTATACCCCGTCCGGAAGTATTTTGGTACGGATTGATAGTACCCTGGCCCAGGTATTGATGGATAACCTGATCTCCAATGCAGTAAAACATACACCCGAGGATGGAATTATTAAGGTAGATATAGCTAATAACACCATCACAATTGCCAATTCTGGCAAGAACAGCATTGCTGATCCGAACAAATTATATAATCGTTTTTATCAGGAATCTGCTTCCAAGAAATCTCTGGGCTTAGGATTAGCCATTGTAAAGAAAATTTGTGACAGATATGATTTAACCATAGATTATCACTTTGAAAATAAATTTCATTACTTCACGCTGCGATTTCCAAAAAATTAAATTAATTATTTTTTATTTAGAATTGCTTTAAGCCTTCTTTAGATTTACCATCTAGCTTTGTTTCAATAATTTAACGATCAAATGAAATTTTTTAAAACAATATGTTTTTTTGGATTGGCCCTGGGGCCCTTTGTTTTCCTATTGGTGCAGGAGGTTCCTGAAAAAGTTATAGAGGCGTTTGCCAATCAATTTCCAGAAACAACTATTGTAGATTGGGAGCAGGAATCTGAAGGAGAATGGGAAGCAGAATTTAAGATAAAAAATACACCTTACTCGGCAAGCTACAAGGCGGATGGCAGCTGGTTAGAAACTGCATATGAGATTAATAAAAAGGATATTCCAAGAAAAATAAGGCAGGCCTTAGAGAAGTCATTTCCCCATTACAAACTCCAGGAAACCGAAAAATTGGAGACCGTTAACGGCGAAGCATATGAATTTGAACTTGAAAATGGAGATAGTGAAATTGAAGTTATTATGGATCTCAAAGGAAAGGTCCTTAAAACAATTAATGAGACCGATCAAGACGATGATATAGACTAAGAAGCTTCCCTTCCATGAGTATTATTCATCTTCATTACCATTTTTCTTTTTAAATACGTCATACTTAAGTCCAAAGGTTAATCTCATATCATAATACTCGGCCTGTGCAGTTCTTTCATGTCTGCCTTGGTACAATCTCAACGGCTGATTCGTAATATTGTTAAGGCCTAAATAAATGCTCAGGTGTTCATTTATTGTAAAATTCGCGTTAAAATCCAGGAATAGCTGACGGTCGTAAAAGACATCTTCAAAACTTCTCCCCCCAACATTAATAATATAAGCATCGGAAAAGTTTGCGGATAATCTTGCGCTGTACCTTTTACCTTCATAAGCCAGTGAAGCATTAAAAAGATTAGGGGGTGTGTCCGATAGATCCAGGTCGTCTCTTTCTATTCCATGAACATCACGTATCCCTTCTGTTTTGGCATTCAGATAGGTATAGTTCATGTCAATGCTAAAGTTTTTTGCGAAGCCAGGAAGAAAATCCAGGCGCCGCTGAAATGTCAATTCAATTCCCAGTAGTGATGCTTCCTCCCCATTAAGTGGTTGAAATAGGTCAAAACCTGTTGTGCCTTCCCCAAAGCTATCATCAGTAGTTTCACTCTTAAAGGTGTATATGAAATTCTTTATATTCTTATAAAAGAAACCTGTTGAAAAGATGCCAACCGATTCAAAGTAGTATTCCCCAATAAGATCAATGTTGGAAGCCGTAGCCGGATTTAATCCGGAATTCCCTAACAGAATCTCTCTGTCACTAAAAACGACATCCTGTGTGGGTACCATATCCACATAATTTGGGCGAGCCAGGGTATTGGTCCAGGCTAGTCTGATTATCGTTTGAGGGGTTAAAGCATATTTCAGATGAATTCCAGGTAAGAAATTAGTATAGGATTCTTTGGCATTTGCACGGCCAACGGCACCGGCACCTTCTTCGATAATATTGGCAGAAGCCCTGAAATCTGTATGTTCAAGACGTATCCCTGCAATTAGGTTAAGTTGATCAGACAGTTTTTGATCTATCATGACATAGGTGGCAAATACATTTTCATGGGCAGTAAAGTTTTGTCGCAGAAATTCGTCGGCCACCTCATCCCCATCCTGCAGGCTTAGCTCACCAAGCCAAAGTTCATTAGGAAATTGCCCGGCCCGATACTGATTGCCCACTTCATAATGCGCGTCGGAATAATCTACCGTCGGGACATCGGCCAGCGTAGGGAAATTAGCTTCCTGATCAAAAACAAAAAAATTGTTCTCTCTTATCTTTGATTTTAATCGCCCTCTTAATCCAAATTTGAACAGACCATTGCCCTTTTCAAACATATCCAGGGGTAAGGAAACATTAACAAAAAAGTTTACATCTTCCTCTTTGGTAAATTTATTCTCCTCAATAATTTCATCGTATTCAAAACTTGAAATATCATCAGGATCTAACGGATTTTCAGGTATGAGGAACGGAAATTCCGGATTACTTATATCCGTAAACACCGTGTATTCAGATTTAAATTCGGCCGTACGTTCGTTGTTCTTTTCTTCAGATGCCTTTGAAAATGAAGTCATCCAATCCAATTTCACTCCCCCTAAAAGATGATTTCCACCCAACGTATAATTCTGCATTCGCTGATCTTCCAAACGGGCATTTTTGTTTCTCTTAGAATTGATCCCCCCCCGGGTCTGACGACTAACAAGCACAGGAAAACGCGTTAAATTATCATTTTCTATAGTGAAATCTCCGGCCTCAATATCTGTCGCTTCTAAAATCTCTTGTTCAAATACAAAGCCGTTTTCCCAGTCGTCTCGCCAATTGTAAATTGTTTTAAGATAAAGGCTGTGGTTAGAGTTTATTTGATAATCAAAGTTAGCGGCAAAACTCCTTCGAATACGCTGTATCCAACGCGGTTGTACGTCCAGTATTTTAGGATAAGCATTCACCTCAGCCTCTTCCAATACAGGCTCCGCATTCTGGTCTATCTCTCCGGAATTGTATTCAATTATATCGGCCCAGCCAGCTTCAATATTATCCGAACCAAAATCGTTGTCATTGATCGAAGCAGAGACCATCCAGCCAAACTTGTCATTTTCAGACTTATTCCCGAGTAAGAAAGATCCGTTCCATATGCGTTTATCACTTATAAAATTTAGCCCTGAACCAAATGTAGCTGAAAGTCTGAAACCCTGAGGCGAAGTTCTTGTCAATAAATTAACAGAACCACCTAAGGCATCAGCATCCATATCCGGGGTTAGCGTTTTATTAATTTCGATGGTTTGAATCATATCTGAAGGAATCAGGTCTAACTGAATATTCCTATTGTCGCCTTCAGCTGATGGAATTCGGCTGCCGTTTAACATCACAGAATTCAGTTCGGGAGAAAGCCCCCTGATTATAATATCTCTGGCCTCTCCCTGGTTAAGCTGTATAGCTATGCCCGAAATCCTTTTTACAGCATCCCCAATATTAGCATCAGGGAATTTCCCGATTTGGTCCGTTGATACAACATTGGTCACATTTAAATTACTTTTCCGGGTATTTAATGCCCTTGAATGAGCGGTTTTACCCAGACTGGCAACCTCAACACCTTTAAGTCTGATTCCAATTGGACTAAGTGTCAATGTAATAAAGGTGGTCTCTCTTGATTTAACAGTAATTCTTTGTTCTATATCATTAAATCCGAGGTAGGTAACTATTAGATCATATGTGCCTGTCGGAATATTGACCAACGTAAAACGACCATCCAAATCCGAAACCGTTTCTAAATTCAAATCTGCTATGGAAACACTTGCTCCGGGAATTGCAATTCCGTCCTTATCAATGATCGCACCCCTTATATTCCCTTTTTGAGCGAATGAGTAAAAAGTAATAAAGTTGATTACAAAAAGTAATGCAATTTTCTTCATTTCCATTTATTGTATTGCCTAGATTTTAACCCAATCACGACATGAAAGTTTGGTTCAAAGTATCTATAAACAAGCTACTATAAAATTAGACAATTAGACCGAGTAAGGACGGGGAAACGGCCAAGAACCCAATAAATCCCCACTATCCGGGCAAAGACAGGCTTTAGATTTCCTTTAGATTCTCTTAAAAACATTTTTAGAATCGATTTCCATATTTACCTCAGCGTACGCCATAAATCCTATATGCTGTACAATACTTTTTATTCAATTCCACCAAAAATGAAATTAGCATTGAAAAAAATATTTCTACCAATTTTAATAGGACTAATGACTATTTCAACAGCAGACCTCCAGGCCCAGGACCAGACTGTTGAAAGAGTCGGAGATGTGTTGCTGTTTGCCATTCCGGCAACCGCCTTCGGGAGCAGTTTGGTAATCGGCGACACCGAGGGTACCTGGCAGTTCACCAAAGGACTCTTACTCAACCAGCTATTAACCCTGGGTATAAAAGAGAGCATAAATAAACCCAGGCCATATGACAACGGAAATAATGCCTTCCCATCTGGCCATACCTCCACAGCATTTCAGGGGGCTTCATTCATTCACCAGCGATACGGTTTTAAATATGGCCTTCCGGCCTATCTCCTTGCCGGATTTACCGGATATAGCCGCATAGAAGCCCAAAGACATGATACATGGGATGTATTGGCCGGCGCCTTAGTGGGTATCGGAAGCACCTATTTGTTTACAACCCCTTACCAAAGAACACATATGGAAATTACCTTTTCCAATCAAGGGAACAAATACGTCTTCGGATTTAAGTACAAATTTTAGGCGTACAAATAAACCGGCCGCCGGCTGAGTGGATTATGAAGAATAAAATTAAGGAAAAAACAGTCTGCAGTTTCTCTTTCGAAACTCAAATGGCGGTCTTTTTAAAAGATCACAACATAAGTAGTAAAGATGTCATAGGCATAAGTACAGAAGGTGATTTTACCACGCTTTGGTATTGGAGCAAATAAAATACTCATGAAATGAAAAAACTAAGTATTGTTATTCCATGTTATAATGAAGAGAGAGGATTTCCGCTGAAGGAGTATCACGATTTTTTACTACATAATCCCGGGAACAAACTTTGCTTTGTCAATGATGGTTCTACCGACGGAACACTAGGCACATTGCGAGAGTTACAAAGCCAATTTCCAAATAATATCGGTCTCCTGACATACCCTTATAATAAGGGAAAGGCCGAAGCAATAAGGATAGGAATCCATTATTGCAATAAGAATTACAAGCATTCTAATATAGCTTTTCTCGATGCAGATTTATCTACCTCTCTGGACGAATGCCAGACTTTAAGTACATATCTGCAAGACGGTGTTGTTTTTGTTTTTGGTTCAAGAATAATGAAAATTGGTTCAACTATCGTTAGAAGTAGGTTCAGGTTCATTACCGGCCGCATTATTGCCACCCTTATAAGTTCAATCCTGAATTTAAAAGTATACGATACGCAATGCGGTTGCAAACTTTTTACAAGGCAGGCATCAGAAATTGCATTTGAAGCTCCTTTTATTTCGCGCTGGCTTTTTGACGTTGAAATTTTCCAAAGGTTCATTGGCTACTATGGGCGAAAACTAGTGTTGCACAAAATGGCAGAGATTCCATTAAGACGCTGGATAGACATGGGAGATTCTAAGGTAAAACCCAACTATTTCTTTAAGCTTTGGGTTGATCTGTACAAGATCAAAAGAAACTACAAAAGAAAAAAAAGCACAGTGCTTTGTTTAACATATGCGATTCCCGAGGATGTTTAGGATTAAAAAATATAACATATCGCAATTGCTCCTGTTAGCCGTGCTCTTTTTGGTTCTTCTGCGAATAGTACTGGCCGTTGCCGTTCCTCTTCTGGACAAAACAGAAGCCCGATATGGTGAAATTGCCAGATTAATGGTGGAAACAAATGAATGGTGGAAACTACAAGTTGATTATGGGACAATATTTTGGGCAAAACCACCACTATCAACCTGGTTATCGGCTTTAAGTTTTAAATTACTTGGATTTAATGAATTAGCTGCGAGATTGCCATCTATCATACTCAGCATCGCTTTAATTTTAATCATCTGTTATAAGGAAAAGAAAAGGGAGCTTTCAATTTTTCTACCTGCTTTCATCCTTATTACAATTCCTGAATTTTTTATACATATTGGAGTGGTCTCAACAGATACTACTTTGGCCTTTTGTATTGCAATTGCTATGCTTTCTTTTTGGGAGGCCCTGCAAGAGGAATGCCCGGTCTATTGGAAATACCTCTTTTTTATAGCTACGGGTTTCGGATTGCTTGCAAAAGGACCTATAATGCTTGTTCTCACAATACCACCCATTTTAATCTGGTCTGTTTTTCACAAGATCAGTCTGTTCAGAATAATGAAAAAATTACATTGGATATCAGGGACCTTCATTGCGTTGTTAATTGCAGTTCCCTGGTATTTAATAGCCGAATTAAAGTCTCCTGGCTTCCTGGATTATTTTATCATAGGAGAACATTTTAAACGTTTTTTTGATTCGGGATGGAAGGGCGATTTATACGGAGTGCCTCACAATCAACCACTTGGAATGATTTGGCTCTTCCTGCTTGTATTTGCGTTTCCCTGGATTCAACTCGTATTTTACAAACTCTGGAAAGAAAGAAGATCTGTATTACATAATGAAAGGTTATCCTTCTTAGCTATATGGTTGTTGTGGATTCCATTTTTTTTCACCTTTTCCAGTAGTATCATTCACACCTATATTTTACCTGTAATGGTTCCGCTGGCATTATTGGTACTTCACTGGTGGAAGGACCTTAAACCAAAGAAAATCTGGTTGTCAATGGCGGCAATTTTTCCCGTTGTTATCCTTTTGGCTGCTGTGTTGTTTTTTTCGAGCGATCGTTCTCATAATTTTCTTAATTCTGACAAGTACCTTTTATCCCATTTGGATGAAAAGCCAGACTTTAAAGAACTCCCTGTTGTGTATTGGAAACGAAAGTCTTTTTCAGGTCAATTCTATAGCAACTCAAAAATGACATTAATACGGGATGAACTTGCTTTAGACTCCATGCTGAGATATCATAGAAACCTATATATAATAATCCCTAACAAAATGCGGAAAGCATTCCCAGCAGAACATTCAGACAACTTAATGCTACAGGCGTCCAATTATAAAACTTCAATTTTTTTATTAAATCACGAAGGCGCTTTGACAAATTATGATCCGTACGAAACAATAGAAAGGACGAAAATCGTCCGAAAATAATAAAACCAACGCGTCCTAAAATCTGAAAACCTCAAATCATAACAACTCATAAGCCAATTGCTAAAAATGTACTTGTGACATAAAGATCACAATTAAAAAATACCGTTTTGAGAAGTAGAATTAGCTCTGAACGGGGAGTTGTATCATTTGGTAATTCGTTGATTTTGCAAACGGAATAAACCGCAAGAGTACAGAATTTAAAAACATAAGGATATGATTACTAACACTTTGAAGTACCTGTTCATTAAACCAGCTATGATTTATATTTTATTGGTATTAGGCCATACAGTAAACGGACAGGAAGTTGATTCTCCTTCAGAAATTGCTGTGGAAACTGCCGTTGAAAAAATTGGTGATTATGCACAATACGGACCGGTAATAGCTTCTTTAACCATGATTATAGTAAAGAACGATAAGGATGGGTTTTGGCAATTTACAAAATCAATGGGAGGTAATTTAGCAGCCACCTGGACCCTTAAATATGCCATTGACAAAAGGCGTCCTGAGGGTAGATTGGACGGTCATGCATTTCCGTCCGGCCATACCTCTTTTGCTTTTCAGGGGGCATCCTTTTTGCATAGGCGTTATGGATGGAAATATGGTATTCCTGCATATATTGTTGCGAGTTTTGTTGCCTATAGCAGGTTAGAAGGTATTAATACCAGACATGATGGCTGGGATGTGCTTGGTGGTATAATTACCGGAATTGGCAGCACCTATTTGTTCACAACTCCTTATGCCAGAGATCATTTTAAATTAAATTTTGAAAGTACCAATGGGAGTTATCAATTTGGTGTGACATATAATTTCTAAAGCGGCTCTAACACCAATGTAATCTTGTTGAAATCGGCAGCGCTATTGATCACCTTGCGGTATTCCTCGTAAATCTCTGTTGCAATAAAATTCAGCCTGTAATGCTCATCTGCAGTGATGGTCAGCTTGTTATCCTTAATTACATAGGAAGACTTAAAAGACATTAGTTTTTCATCTTCGCTTCCATAGGAGTTATCCATGTTCAGATCTTCCAGGTTGGCTATTTTATAGCCTTCCGGAATACTAATATTTAAGGTGCGATAATAACTTCTTTTAAATTCATTTTCTAATGGCAATATGCGTTTCTTTTCCTGATACATTTGCATTTGAGGGCCTATTAACTCTCCCACTTTAAAAAGAAATTTATTACCGGCCTGCTCTGTAAAGGCCTCCGATTCCAAATCAAGGATAAATTGCAATGGCTTAATACCAAAAAGTGTAGGATCTTCATTAATTATTTCCTTGTGTATAACTTCCACATTCTCATTCATGTTTTTGGCCAAACCATCCAAAAGTTCTTCTTTATCCTTTTCCTTCACCAAATGCAGATAAGGATGAATATACATAGCATAATATCCGGATAGTGATCTGTTTAATCTTATTTTATTCTTAGCCAGGTCGGTGTTATCAAAAGCTATATCTATAACCATCCTATCCTGAGTTTTTTCTGCTGTTATCGGATCTATGTACTTAATTTTGCCAACCCCGGATTTGAAGTCCCCAATACTGACTTCTTTAATAAAGAGTCCGTAATTATCGGTATGATAAGCCGGTGGAAACCCATAACGAGATTGTTGTTCTGTCGGAGACAGATATAACTTAGTTTCAGGAAAATAAAACAGGAAATTTGTCAAAAAGATATTGGCTTCAAAGTCCTTGTCGAACTTCAACTTTTCACGATCACTGGTAATCACCATTTCGTGCTTAATCTTTAAAGCATTCAACAAAGCCACGTACAATTTGATCATCCCCGTTTTATTGGCAACTTTGTTATTTAGCACACTGGCTAATTCTTTCCATTCTTCATTATTACCTTCAGATATAAATACATTGGCCTTCAGGTACATCTCCAAATTCCTGATAAGCTTTTCTTTATCGCCCGAAAGATCCAGACTTGCCTCCTTTATAAATTCATCCAGGGCAAGCTGATCCTTTTTAGAGGGTTCGGCATAGTAATAGTCATATAAATTTTGAGTGACATTCCTGTAAGAAGCTATATCCTTAACGCTATTTTTAGTATTCCTGTCCAATTTGTAAACCAGAAATCCACGGGAAGCGTCATAGGGCGACTGGTCCTCTTCTTCGAGCCCCTCTAACTGCTCAATTTGCAGTTGCCAATGCCGTTTGTCTTTCATCAGTGTATCTTCCAACACCTCGGGTAACTGATTGTAACTTTTAAATTCAAAAATTAAATTGGAAGGGGAATATAAATCAAATTCGACCTTATTCTTCTTGTACGATGATTGTAGCCAGAATCTGTTTCCCTTGTATTCCGGATATTTTTTTTCAACATAGAAGTACTCTATAAAGCTGCCTTTTTCTATACCTTCAAACGCAAAATATTTGTATTGCCTCCCCGTTTCTTCGTCCTCGGCAGTGAGGATCTTGGAGTCGTCCAGAACTATGATCTTTCCGTCTTTTGTCACTACCCTCGCCTTGTTAACAAGAAGTTCCGAGCTAGAAGAATGAGGCAGATAAATTTTATTGTAATCCTCAATTTTTTCATCAGAGTTTAACCACAAAACTCTGTGTTCCAGATAGTACTCGTTTAAAGCTTCATCATCGGCATACACATATTCCACAATGTATTTGTCTTTCACTGCTATTATCCCGTCATTGGTGTCCTCGCCCATAACATAATTTGGGCTATTATCCCAACTGTATTCCATGCTTACGACCTGGCTTTGGGAAAAAATCAGCTGGGTCAGGAGGAGGGTGCAAATGAACAGATTAGATTTCATATAAGTGATTTTTATTGCTTATTAAGGACAATTACCTGTTTGTACTCTTTGGCTATTTTTTTAATTAGCTCATTGACTTCCTTTTGCGCATTTAGGTCGAGTTCCAGGAAATTAAGGCTAATAGAGTGCTTGTAAATTAACTGATTATCCTTTAAACTATATTTAATGTCAGTGGTAATATATTCATTTGAAAAACTAAAATCAGATGGAAGATAGGTAACGGTATAATCCTCCGGAACATTGAAAGTTGTCTCATAATCATAGGAGGTTTTATAATCGTACTCTAAGGCCGATTTTCTGTCTTCTTCAGTACGAAACGACAACAACTCTTTATTCAGATTCAGATTTATATATATTTCATCTCCAATGCGTTTAGCGTAGTTTGCAAGCTTGAATTTATAATCAACTGCCAGATCTTTATCGTAACTGTATTTGTTCTTTTCTGATAAGCTTTCTAATAAAAAACTATTATTTCCTTTCAGAAAATTGGAATTATAAAATTCTTTGATCTTACTCTCGGTATTTTTATCCTCCAGGGCATAGTAGAAATCAATTTTTTTATAGCCTGATATTTCAGTTTTGGAGCTACCACTGATTAGGTCACCTTCAAGATTTATAACCGATTTATCTCTTAAGGCATTCTTAGTTGCTGAAATAACCGGTACTTTTTCAATTTTGTACTCATTGTCTCCTAAAGCTATCAGCGCCTCTTTACCCTGAATAAAGGATGTAGGTAATTCCATTGTGGCATATCTTCCGGTCGCATCTAAAAAATAAGTAGTCCCCTGGTCCTGGTAGGCCAGTATCATATGGTTATCAACAATTGGTGTTGGTACCTCCTCATACTTATATGGAATACTCCTTGTTCCTATCCAGGTTATACTCCCCTCTATGCCCGCAATTTCGAGCATTCTTAATAGTATACTCGAGTTATCCTTACAATCTCCGTATTTCTTTCGGAATACCTCATTTGCGGCCCTGGGAACAAATCCTCCCAGCGCATATTCAAATGCAATATATTTGATATTTTCCTGTGTCCAATAGTAAATGGCCCTGACTTTTTCGAAGTCATTGCTCTTATCTGCAGTAATATTATTAACAAGTTTAGCAAGTTCTTTATCTACCTCATCTTCATTGATATTTTGGATCAGAGAGTAATACCAATTATACAAATCTGAAACTCCTCCTAATACCTTTTTTTCCTCTCCTTCTACCTCATATGACCTGATAATTGGGATTATATGGGGTAGGGTTCTTTTATAGGTAGGAGCATTATCTTCATACTCATATTCATTGATGTTTTCTACTTCCCAGGTATAGTGAATTTTCTTCTTGCTTTCGGTTTTAGTGAATTTGATCTGAATAGTATCAGTATTCATTTCACGAAAATCCAGATCAATATTTTTGTCCGCTATTATGGATAACTTATTCTTAATAATTGGATAGAAATTTCCAAGGTAAAAAGCATTGAGAAAGCGTGGGTTGTTAATTTTTTGCCTATATCTCAGGCTAGTCTTGGCCGAGGCGTTTAAATTTGGGTAAATAAAGTTGACAGATTTGGTGTCATCGTAAAAGGAATCCTCCAATTCGTCCTTTTCCTTAAAATCTGTTACTTCTATTTCTTCATATTCCCCGTCTTTAAGGATGTAAGATGATGCGGCTATCTCTTCCATTTCATAAAACGAGGAAAAGTTTAAGGATTGCTTGGAATTATAGGTTGCACTCTCATCAAGATATAGATCCTCTTCAAGATTTTCCTGAGTTATCTGTATGGCTCCCTCCTTATCTACTTCAATATTTATAATCGATTCCTGTATTAGTCGGACAGAATGCGAATTGGGATGCTCTTCTTTATATTTTTTAAACTCTGTAGAGATCTGTCCCTGTAGGCTAAAACCGAGCAAAAAGATCAAAATACCTGACCACTTCATATTAATAAGTTTTGGAAGAGATTATATCACCGTTGAAATATACTTCTTCAAGTTCGATTTTCCCTAGTTCATCATACTTTTTGGAGTACCCATTTTTAATATCATTTAGATAATTGGTCTCCTTTTTAAGGTTACCATTTTCATGATATTCCTTTAGTAGCCCATGAAGATCCCCAAGAAGAAAGGTTCTTTCAACTTTCACCTTGCCATCGATAAAATATTCGATCTGTTGTCCGTGATAATCGCCTAACAAATAAGAGATTTTACTTTCCAACTGACCTGAGTAATAGTACTGCTTATATATATTTATAATATCTCCGTTTCCGTATTCCATCTCTCTTGATATCTGGCCATTGTCATAGTATGCAACAATAGTGCCTGTTTCATTCTCAATTGGGATCATAGGGACTTCTGATCCATTTTTGTCAAGGTGGCTGTATCCAATTAAACGTCCGTGATCATAAAATCTTATAAGTTGAAGTTGCCCCGTCTCGCTATAAAATTCTTTTCGTCCATGTGATTTGTCATTTTTATACTCTGTTGAAGTATTTAAATTGCCATTCTTGTGGTAAGATAACCAGGTATTTGATGCCAGGCCATAATCGTAATAATAATGATCTTCGAGTGTCCCGTCATCATAATATGATAAAAATTCCCCATTTAGTTTGCCTCCTACATAGGTGGTAGTATTTTCTACTTGCCCGTTTTCATGATACCAGACCCATTTGCCGTGTTGCTCTCCATTTAAATATGATCCGTCAATTTCTTTGTGTCCGTAATAATCTAATTGACTAAAAGTCCCGTGCATTACCCCATTTAAATACTGAACTCTTGTTTCGGGTTTATCATTGTGGTGCTTAATCACCAATTCATAATTTTTCCATCCTTGCTCGTAGTTAGTCTCTCCGTAGATATTACCTTTTTGATCATAGTATATATCTGATGTAACGTCGCCATAACTGTAGTGACTTACCCCGGACAACGTCCCATCGGGTCCAAAATACAGTTGTTTTCCATTAAATAGTCCCTTGTGATAAAAATTGATTCTCTGGAGTGTGCCATCAGCGTAAAACGCCCTCCATTCACCATGACTGTTATTGTTCTTGTACCATCCCTGAGTTTTTATTTTACCATTCTTGTGATAATCCACATAATATCCCGATATAGTATCATTTTTATAAGGCGTGCTGGCACTGAGTGCTCCGTTTTTGAAATACGATGTATATTCCCCTTCAATTTTATTGTCAATATAATTAGCCTGATTTAGTAAAACTCCATTGGAATCATAGAACTTCCATATCCCTTTTTTACCTCCTTTAATGTCATAAAGGCCTTCTGCACTGGGGTTCCCCTGAGGAGAAAACCCATAATAAAAGAATTCACCGCCCTTTTTCTTATCTTCCTTTAATACGGCCCCAGCCTTGTCATAAAATTTGTATGCAATGACCTCTCCTTTTCTATACTCATATTCGTAATGTAATTTCCCGTCCGTATCGTAATACCTGGAAGGACCGCTGAGGAGTCCTTCGTTATACACAAATTCGCTTTTAAGAGTGCCTTCATCGTAATAGGTTTTCCACGGTCCTTCATAAAGCCCGTTTAATCCCTGCCCCTCCTCGTGTAATCTTCCATTGGAATAATATGTTTTATAATTACCGCTTAATTCACCCTCCACATTGCTTATTTCAGAAGACAACTTTCCGTTTGGATGGTATTGAAGTTCCGGTCCGTTTCGTTCGCCATCTTTAAAGCTTATTTCGGAATAAATTTCGCCATTAGCGTAATATTCTATCGCCTTATCATTAATCTTGCCATTTGCATAGGGAATGTGAAATTCCTTAATTGCTTCTCCCACATCAAAATAGGATGAATAAGGTCCGTCTAAATTTCCGTCCTTGTAATATTGCTTCTGTTTTAATGCTCCCTTTTTATTGTAATAAAGGTATTCGCCAACCAAATTATTGTCTTTATAATTTGATTCAATTTCCATTTTCCCGTTATCAAAAAACTTAAAATTTTTCCCGTTTATTTTTCCCTTGGCATAAGATGCTGTCTCATAAATATTTCCTTTTTCATTAAACCAGGTCCACTTGCCATCTCGATTTCCTTCGGTATCAAACTGCCCCTTCCCTGTTAATCGGCCATTTTCATTGTAAAATTCCCAGGGACCTATGGTAATTTCGTTTTCTAGTTTTCCTATTCCCTTTACATAATTTTCACTAAAATAATACGTAACCTCTTCCGATTTACCATACCATTCTCTTGATTCAACCCGTACAATTTCGGACCATTTAGGCTTAAAAAGATCGATAAAATCTGTTATCTCATCCACTTTCTTTTCTATAATTTTTTTGAACTTTTCATTCTCTATAGAATATGAAATTGTATAACTGAATTGGTCAAAATATTCATTATCGTAAATCCATTTATAAAAAGGAACAAATTTGGTGTCCCAAAATCCACCATTTCCGGAAAAATCCCCGAGTTGGGCTAAAAGCGCATGGTTTTGTTTGGTTAACGCAATATTGATATCATTACCTGTTGTATAGTTTTGATTTACCGCCACTCTGTTACCGATGACTAAATCAATATCTTCAAATGCCTCATCGTCTTTAGAAATGCTTAGCTCCGGGTTTCTGGTATTCGTATTATCGCTGTTCACGATATTATTTAGTGAATTTAGAATTTTAAATGCATTTTCTGCATCAGGTTCCAGCAACAAATACATATTAAAACACATCAGAGCCTGACTAATTCTTTCTTGCTTGTAGCAAATATTGCCCAGTTGAAGAAATGGTTTTTTATAAAAAGGATTAAGTATAATTGCGGTTTCATAGGCTTTAACCGCCTCCCCAATTTTCTCCATATTCTCTAATGAAACGCCCTTATTATACCATAGTACATTATTCATTGGATAATACTCCAATGCTTCATCCAACATATTGAGGGCCTCCTCAAATTTCTTGAGATTCATTAAAGCCACACTCTTGTTAATATAAAAAGAGCTCCGTGAATCTCCCTTGTCATTGTCCAATCCCTCATCTGCTGTAACAATGGCCTCTTCATATTTCTTCTGTGCCAATAAGTAATACACCTTGGATACCAAAACCGAAAAATAGGTCGAATCGTTTTGGCTTATCTTATTGAGAATTTCCATGGTCTTTTCATAATCCCCTTTTTGAGAAGCGAGTGTAGCATTTTGAGATATTTCCGGATAGTCAACAAATTGAATTTTTTCCTGAGCAAGACAAATAAAAGAGAAAAGTAAAAAAAGAAGAATCGGAATTTTATTCATTGGGCGAATTTAAAAAACAACGATAATATCAGGAACATATTATATGTAAATTCGTTGATCGTGTCAGAAATATCGTTTAGACCAGTAGTTTGATATTTCTGTGAGCCCGGTATTAATCATACCGACGAAATAACATACTTTTAGAAGCCAGACTGCACAGATATTGGAATAGTAGCTATTCCCTATCTTGTCAATTCTCTAACGCTAAGATCAATCAGATGAGACCCACATGCTATTTTATTTTGACTGGCTTTTTATTAATCTGCAGCTTCAACGCCATATCACAGGAAAATCAAGACACAAAAGTTGTGCTGATAACCTTAGACGGGCTCCGCTGGCAAGAACTTTATTCAGGAGCTGATAAAGCTTTAATAGCCAATAAAGAATATGTCAATGATACCAACATGCTTAAATCATATTTCTGGAGAGATAACGCCTTGCAAAGACGAGAAGCCCTGATGCCATTTTTATGGACAGAAGCAATTAAAATTGGACAATTTCACGGTAACAGAATGTTAGGAAGTAAAGTAAATCTAACAAATAATCATTGGTTCTCTTATCCTGGTTATAATGAAATATTAAGTGGCCAGGCCGATGATGAAAGGATTGATAGTAATGATAAAATAAACAATCCAAATAAAACAGTGCTCGAAATTATTAATAGCACAGCTATAAATAAGGGTAAAGTTGCAGCCTTTGCCAGTTGGGATGTATTTCCTTTTATCATAAATGAAGAGCGTTCGGGAGTAAAGGTCAATGCCGGATTTGAAGCAGCAGAGGCAGAAGAACTAAGTAATCGTGAAGAATTTTTAAACCAGCTGCAATCACAAATCCCAAGTCCGTGGGCTACGGTAAGACTTGATGCTTTTACACATCATTATGCCTTGGAATTCATGAAGAGATCACATCCCAATTTGATTTATATCGCCTATGGAGAAACAGACGACTTTGCCCATGACGGAAACTATGAAGCCTATTTAAAAGCAGCCAGAAATACAGATAATTTCATTAAAGAACTATGGAATTTCACCAGGCAGGATGAATATTACAAGGACAACACGCTGTTCATAATTACAACAGATCATGGCAGGGGAACCGTGCCTTTGGAAACCTGGCAACACCATGGAGATAAAGTAAGAGATGCCGGGCAGGTATGGTTAATTTGTTTTGGCAAGGGCGTCTCACCATTAGGCGAGGTTAAGAATCATGAACAACTGTATAGTAATCAGGTTGCTCCTACTATTTTAAAGCTATTTGGTTTGAAAGTCAATTTGGACAGTAAGCCTCTCAATATTCTGGATGATTAAATTTTGGGATTTATTTAATATTAGTTTGACAATTAGTTAACTAGTTAAAACAAAGTTATTTGTCATCTTTGTGACAAGGCTGTTCTCATTAGCCTAAGTTTGAGTTAGCAAGTTATAAACCGATGTCGTTGTACATCGGTTTTTTCTTTTATTGATATGAGTAAACCGCTATACCTTGAAATACACTTTATTTTTATCCAGAAAATAGGTGATGTACCAGAAAATAAATAGTACAAAGAGTGCATTAATGACCATAATGAGGCTTTCAGAAAGCCCGATAGGAGATAGCAACCCTTTCGTAAAGATCTTTCCGAAATCCCTGAACCACTGAATCCCCACGGTTTCAGCCAGCAGATAAATAAAAATTGAATTGGTCCCAACCACGGAAAATATTCGCAGCCATTTTCTATGGTTAACTTTAACATCTATCCACCAATAGAACAATGCCAACACCAATATAGCCCAGCCGCCGGAAGCCAGAGTAAAAGAAGAAGTTGCAATTCTTTTGATTATTGGCGTTATGCCTGATAAGTCTAGTGCATAACCCACCATCAGGAGGACAGCTCCATAAAAAATAAACGGCTTAAGTTTTTCGGAAGCAGCTTTTTGTGAAATTAAGACCTGTCCACAAATTACCCCCCAAATGGTATGTGCAGCTGTGGGAATAAAATTAATGGTAACCCAATAGCCGCCATTTACTTTTCCCATAAAAATCATATCCATAAAAGAACCAAAGCTCTGACCCTGATTAAAAGGATCTGCTGGATTATAAACTCTGTAAAGCAGCTCGGTCAGGACCAACAGTCCAACAGAAACGGCAATCTGAGTTTTATGAGAAAAATTCATTATCCCATAAGCAATTAAAATAGTAAAAGCCAATTGTACGAGTACATTCCATAACTCCCACACCAATGCATGACTATAAACGCAATGCAGGAGTACCCCAAAGGCAAAGAGTAAAAAACACCTTTTAAAAATATGTTGAGTTGCTGCTTTTCGTGTTCCTGAAGTCAGCCGTTTTCGCAGTGAAAAAGGCATTGCCACCCCAACTATAAACATAAAAAAGGGTTGAATAAGATCCCAAAATCTGAGTCCGTTCCAGGGGTGATGGTGTAATTGTTCTGCGAGGATAGAAAATAAATTGTTGTCCTTGACCAATTCTGAAAAATTGTGATGGAAACCTGCTGCTTCGGCCACCAAAAAGAACATTGTTAATCCCCGGAAAACGTCCAGAGAAAAAAGACGCTTAGAAAAATCTGCAGATGTTGAGGACATTTGGTAAACTCTTGGTTATTGGTTATTGATTACTGTTCACTGTTCACTGTTTACTGTTTACTGTTCACTGTTTCCAGCCACATCATCTCACAGCCTTTTATGATCATCCACTGGATAATCACAAAAGATCTCGTGTTTACTGTTCACTGATAATAGGTTATCAATTTACAACTTATGTTATAATTTTGGCGAATTGCTCACCTTAATCGCCCGGATGTTGCTCATACTGGTAAAGAATCAATTATTGTAGTGAATATTTTGCGCGTAATTAATAACAATTGTGGATATTTATGGCATGAATTCATTTGACCCGGAACTTGTTATCGAATCTCCCGGCCGTATAAACCTTATTGGCGAGCATACAGATTATAATATGGGCTATGTTTTACCCACGGCAATCGATAAAAAGATCACCTTTAAGTTCAGAAAAAATGGTACTCAACGGTCCTGTGAAGTTTACAGCCTGGATTTTGACAAAAAACTGACTTTAGATCTGCACAAAATATCTCCAAGTGATGTAGAGTGGGAAAATTATGTTCTTGGCGTATTGCACGAAATTGGTTTACGCACAGACCAACTTAAGGGGTTCGACTGTATCATGGAAAGTACAGTTCCTGCAGGATCGGGTGTTAGTTCTTCTGCCGCACTGGAATGTGGATTGGCATTTGGCCTCAACGATCTTTTTGAACTCGGGCTCTCTAATTCAGAAATAGTTGAACTTTCACAAAAAGCAGAGCACAACTATGTTGGCACTCAATGTGGAATCATGGACCAGTTTGCCTCAGTAATGAGTAAAGAAGACCATGTTATTTTGCTCGATTGTAATTCCCTGGAGTATGAATATATCCCAATACACTTAGCACCTTATAAAATTATTCTTTTAAATACCCATGTTTCACACAACCTTGCGAGCAGTGAATACAATACCAGAAAAAAAGAATGTGAACTAGGAATAACCATCCTTCAAAATCAATATCCGGCGGTCAAAACCCTTAGAGACGCAAATCTGGAAATGTTAGAAGCAGTAAAAGCTGAGATGAATGCGACGGTCTATAAACGTTGTCGTTTTATCATAGAGGAAAATGACAGGGTGTTATCTATGGCAAAAGCATTAAAAGCTAATGACCTCGAATTGGCAGGTAAGATATTGTATGAAGGGCACAGCGGACTCAGTGAACTTTATGAAATTAGTTGTCCGGAATCTGACTTCCTTGTTAAATTTTCCAAAGGGATTCCCGGGGTATTAGGAGCCCGGCAAATGGGTGGCGGATTTGGAGGATGTACTATTAATCTGGTCCATGAAGATGTAGTAGACGACTATATTCGTGCAATTTCTGCTGTATACTATGAAGAATTTGTCCTTAGGCTTTCGACTTTTGAAGGTCTGCCCAGTAAAGGCACTACAATAATTTACAAAAAATAATGCTTTTCTGATCGTAATTTGCCTTTTCACCACAACTATTGTGGCCTACACATCATTTCTTTTTCTTCTACAATTCCGCAGCCTATTTTTATATTGTTAATAGTTAGTTATATAATAATTTTTTTCATTTTCATATAGTGTTCTCGTAAAAGAGTCCTGATCGTAAAGACGGGGCTCTTTTTTAATTTCAGATCATTCATCGATTGTTTATAGCGTTTTCTTGTTTTGGGCTATTTTGATCTGTTTTGACTTCTGAACCAACCATTCATGGTTTATGGTTTTCATTCCTTATTTTTATACTATAGGTTCTTGAATAGATGAAAACCTTCAGAATTAGTACTCAATTATCATTAGCGAGGATAGGATTTACCCCAATTCTTTTGGGTTTTCTTGTGGTGTTTTCTGTTGGAATGGGCGTAGCCATCTATTTAAAACTACATACAGTGGCTAATGACGTATCCCTGTTCCCAGTTATATTCTGGCAATTGGCCATTTGGATGCCGTTGTTCTTTACTTTGCTCACTTTCCAATTTTTAATCCGTAAAACACAAGCGTTATCCGACAAAATGCAGTGGATTTACCTGGGGATTGTTGCAATATTTCTTATTGGACTTCATTTTGGCTGGTTTTATATGGTTAGCTCCACTATAAGCCCTTATCTCCAATTACCAAAAACCAAATACGGCGTCTACCCTTTCTTCTTTATTTTTTGGATCATGATCGATATAACCCTCTTGTCTGGCTTGTTGATCTACCTTAAAATGTCAATTAAAGCGTCCGGGGAAACAGTCCGGGGTAAACAAGACAATACATTTTATTTAAAAAAGGGGAACAAAAGCTATCTGCTAAAACCGGAAGAAATTTTGTGGATAGCGGCTGAGGATTATTATGTAAAGTTTTATACCATCCAGGGGCAATTTCTGGAAAGAAAATCCTTAAAGGCCCTTTTGACCCTCTTACCCCACGAACAATTTATCAGAATTCATCGCTCTACTGTAGTGAACATTAGTGCGATAACTAAACTAAGAACAATTTCTCAGCAAAAGGCTGAAGTTAGTCTGAGAGATGGGCATACCCGTGTGGTAAGCCGAACTTACTTAAAAACGCTCAAGGATATACTCTCCAGTTCTCATTCGTAACAATTCTTTCTATTCACTATCTAAATCTTATCGCTTTACTGCATTTTTTTAGTAGGAGGCCCATTTGTAATTAGTTTAATGTTTCTAAAATCCAATAGGCCATGAGATTTAAAAACGAACTTGTATTTGCACTTGCCCTAAGTTGGTTCTTCATAAGCACGTATCCTATTTGCTCCCAAATTAAAATAGATACTATTTATGGTATTACACAGGTAAATGACGAATACCCCAGCTGGTCCCCTGATGGTTCAAAAATTGTATTTCAATCGAACCGAAATGACAATAATTTTGAGATTTATGTGATGGATGCCGATGGTAAAAATGTAAAGAGAATTACCTTTAACAGCTTTGAGGACGAGACTCCAGTATGGTCACCAGACGGAAAAAGCATACTGTTTTCTCGTTACACCGGAGGAGATAATAACGAACTGTTCCTTATCGATGCCGATGGTTCCAATGAACGGCAATTAACAAATCATCCTTTGAGAGACGGTCATGCAAAATTTTTAGCTGATGGTTCCAGGATTATTTTTAATTCTCAACGCCATGACGAAGGCACTCTGGAGTTGAAAAACTATGAGATTTATGAAATGAACCCCGATGGTTCAGAAATACAACGGCTAACTAATCATATTGAATGGGATACTTACCCCTCTTTTTCACCAGACGGACAGAAGGTTTTATGGCGCAGAATACTGACAGACACCACCGCCCCTAGAAGATATAATTCTGAAATATACACCATGAACAGAGATGGTTCCAACATAAAAAATCTGTCCGATCACCCCTCTTTTGATGGGTATCCGGTATGGTCCCCGGATGGGAAGCAAATCCTCTTTGTTTCTAGTCGTCATGGTCAAACGACATCTCATTTGCAATTATTTGTGATGAATTCTGACGGAACTAATATCAGGCAACTAACCAGGAATAATATAGAGGAAGAGGATGTACGCCCTTCATGGTCCTCGGACGGAAAGAAAATTGTATTCAACCGTGACAATCCGGATGGTACCCGTATACATATTTTAGAACTTACTTCTTCAGGGTCTGGTTTCTATTTCAATGAGGTGATACATAGCAGCATGTCGTTGCCCAGAAATGCATCCCGGGGTGTGGCTTGGGGTGATTACAATATGGATGGGTTTTCAGACCTTCTAGTCGCCAACACAATGAATAACTCCAATTCCTTGTTTACAAATGGCAGCAACGGTTATTTTGCGCAGAAAACTGAGGGCCCTGAAGTTACTTCAGCCGGCTGGACAGAAGGGGTATCATTTGTGGATTTTGATAATGACAATGATCTGGATATTTTTTTTACAACGCAATTCGGGGCGCGTAATGAACTCTACCGTAATGATCTTGAAAAGGGTTTTGTAAATATTGATGCGGGGGATCTGACAGCGACTTCCACGAGTTCTACCGGCTCTTGCTGGTGCGATTATGATCTTGATGGGGATCTGGATGTATATGTTGTGGAACGAGACGCGGGCAATGATACGCTTTTTGAGAATCTTGGTAATGGAAAGTTTGGGGAAGTATCTTCAACTGCTTTTCCGTATAAGGGTGGTGATGGCAGGGCCTGTGTCTGGGGAGATACTACAGGAGATGGGTACCCAGAGTTATATGTTGGAAATTTCTTAGATAAAACTAAAGCAACTACGACCAAAGCTAAAAATTTCTATTATCAGAATATGGGCAATGGAACTTTTATTGCCAGGGACAGCACTGTAATAACGAATGAAGCCAACCTCACTTATGGCGCTTCTTTTGTAGATTTTGATCAGGACAATGATCTAGACCTTTTCATTACAAATATTGGAAAAACGGATCATAATCGCTTGTATGCCAATGATGGTAAAGGTAATTTCACAGAAACAAAAACACTGATTAGCACTGCACCAAGCAGACCTTCCAAGGGGCATACCTGGGGTGATTTTGACAATGACGGGGACCTGGATCTGTTTATTGCCAACGGTACGGAAGGAACGACTCCTGAAGAAATTGGGAATTACTTATTTAAAAATGACGGCCAAAATAACTTTGAACTTATAGAAAATGAGGAAATAACTGCAAGTCACACTGTTTCGGCAGGGGCGGCATGGTCTGACTATGACAGGGACGGTGATCTGGATATTTTCCTGGCAAACTGGGGTGGAAATATGGAAGCCAATATTTTTTACAGGAATGATCTGTACGCCACTAACTGGCTCGAAATTTCCCTCAGGGGAACTATTTCGAACAGCTATGGCATTGGGACTAAAGTTAAGATACAAGCAACCATAGAAGGTAAAAAATCATGGTTAACGCGCTGGTTACTTCCGCAAACAGGCTATGCGAGTCAGAATGAACCTATAATTCATTTTGGCCTGGGCAATTCCAGGGAGGTAGATATGATTGAAATTACCTGGCCTTCAGGAATAGTTCAGCATTTAGAAAATGTAAATGTCAATCAATTGTTAGAAATTACAGAACCATTGCGTTAATCTGCACTCGACTCGTTAGTTGTGGTAATAGTAAAAGATTATCCATAAGTTATATTTTCGTAATTTTCATTAGGCAAAAACCCTTCCTAAATTATACGTATGTTGACCAAAGACCAATTACAAGCTTATAAAAAAGAAGGTTTTCTTTTGCTGAAAAACCTTTTTGATGCAGAGGAAATAGAAATGCTCAAAGCGTCTGCCCTGGCAGATCGCGAGTTAGATAAACGTTCTTACGGGCGGGCGGACGGTGAAGGCGGCACGGTGCGACTTTCTATTTGGAATCATCCGGGGAATACTATTTATGGAATGTTTGCGAGGAGTGAACGAATAGTTGATGTTGCCGAAGCTTTACTTGAAGGGGAAGTATACCATTATCATTCTAAAATGATCCTTAAAGATGCCAAAGTAGGCGGAGCATGGACCTGGCATCAGGATTACGGATATTGGTATAACTTTGGACTTTTACAGCCGCTGTTAACCAGTGTGACTATTGCCGTGGATAAAGCAACCCGAGAAAATGGATGTCTTCAGGTACTCAAAGGCTCACACGCGATGGGCAGAGTAGACCATGCTTTGACCGGAGATCAGGCCGGGGCAGATATGGAAAGGGTAAATGAGGCCAAATCTAAATTTCCTTTGGTGTATTGCGAAATGGATCCGGGTGATGCCATGTTCTTTGATTGTAATATTTTACATCGTTCAGATCAAAACAAATCGGATCACCCAAGGTGGTCTCTAATCTGTTGTTATAATGCAGCCCGAAACAATCCTTATAAAGCAAGTCAGCATGCCAGCTATACCCCACTCAAAAAAGTTGGGGTTGAGGCTATTAAAAACTCAGTGATAACAGGGTTTGATCAGGAATCCCAATCCGATTGGTTAAGTGCTGATAATGATCAAACCATTGATAAGCTAAAATCTTAGGAGGTTATTCTCTGAATTACTTCTGCTGTTTTTTTATTTTTTAAAATGAGTTTAGCATCTCCATTTGGCAACAACTCTTCCTTTATAAGGTAGTATTCGTCATCATAGGAAACATACTCCTTATTATATTCGATATCGTCATCTCCCCGCCAATCTTCCAGGATTACAGTTTCCCACTGTTTGGTCTCTGCCGATTTATAGGCTGCATCCAGAATAGCATTTACGACATAGCCGTCGTAAAAGGTTTCTAACGGATCCCTATTCTCTTCAATGGCGGTGAACATATCGGTAAACATATGCGGGTAACCCAACTCATGGGCTTCGTCCCCAACCGGAAACAACCAGCCCTTATTTACCTCGGCCTTTTCTGCCACATATCCGTCACCTTTGCCGCTAATGAACATTTCAAAACCCGTGCGTAAAAAACTATTGACCCATATGGTACCCTCGGTCCCCATGACCTCATCCCTTAAATCCATTCCTCCTCTGAATGCCCAGCTTACTTCAAACTGACCGATAGCTCCATTGGCATATCTTACCAATCCGATGGCATGGTCTTCCGCATCTATGGGATGGACCTGGGTGTCTGCCCAGCACATTACTTCAAGGGGTTTTATGTTTTTACCTATAAAATTCCGACTTATTTCCACACAGTGGCAACCCAAATCAATTATTGCGCCACCTCCTGATTGTTCCTTATCCCAAAACCAATCGCTATGGGGTCCCGGATGCGTTTCTCTGGATTTCGCCCATAGTACTTTCCCAATACTACCCTGGCGGATACTTTCCATGGATTTTAGGAATTTGGGTGTATAGCAAAGGTCTTCCAGATATCCACCAAAAATGCCGCTAGATTCAACCAAATCGAGCATAGCTTTGGCTTCCTTCGCGTTTCTGCCCAATGGCTTGGTGCATATTACATTTTTCCTGGCGCGGGCACACGCCTCTACGGCAGGTTGATGAAGGTGATTTGGGAGTGCGATTAATACAACATCTACCTCCTCCCTGGCTATTGCCTCCTCCATTGAGGTATGAAATGAAGTGAGCCCGTAATCATCTGCAAATTTTTTGGCATTTTTAGGATCTCTGGAATACACTGTTACAATACGATCTAATCTTCGCTGTCCGTGCAAAGATTCTGCGTAGAAACGTGCTATAAAGCCAGAGCCTAACATGGCTATATTCATAGTGCTGATTTTTAGTTTTTTTAGCGTATTGATTCCTGATTGAGCAGGTAACTCTTCAAATTTAAAACTTTTGATTTGCTTTTAATACTTAAAAACCAAACCTTTATGGAGCACTGCTAAATAAGTTTACTATGTTTCATAAAAAAATGAATTTAAATATGAGTATCCTGAGGGTCGGACTCCTTGTTATTTTTATATTTCTTTTAACTGGATGCCGGGATAAGCAGGAAGAAAAGACCGCGAATGCTGATGATAATGCAGCCCATACAAATGATTTTAAATCGATATTTGACGGTACTTCACTGAAGGGTTGGGATGGAAATCCTACTTACTGGAGGGCTGAGGATGGCGTCTTGGTGGGCCAAATCACACCGGAGACTTTACTAAAGGCCAATACTTTTATCATCTGGCAGGAAGACCAGCCGGGCGACTTTGAACTTAAACTGGAATTCCGAATCTCTGAAAACGGCAATAGTGGCATTAATTACAGAAGTGAGCGTTTAGATTCTATTCCTTATGCTTTAAGGGGTTATCAGGCAGATATTGATGGCAAACATCGTTATACAGGCCAGAACTACGAAGAAAGGAAACGAACCACCCTGGCATATCGGGGAGAGCGAGCGGTGATCACCGGGCAACAATATCCTGATTCCATTGGGTCGCTCAGAGCCAATGTCAAAAAAAATGCATGGCAAAGCAGGGATGTCATCGCAAGTCTGGGTGATGCTGACAGTTTAAAAACAAAGATCAAAGAAGATTGGAATGATGTTCATTTGATTGTCAGGGAGAATAAATTAGAGCACTTTGTGAACGGAGTTTTAATGAGTGAGGTGATAGATAATGACAGTATAAATCGAAAGGCCTCCGGCTGGCTGGGAATGCAGGTACATGTGGGCCCTCCAATGAAGGTGGAATACCGGAATATTAGGTTGAAACAATTATAATTAGTTATTGTTAATTGTTTACTGTTTACTGCTAACTGCTAACTGTTTTACAATAAGCTCCCCACTTTGGATAAAGAGGGGAATGAATCACGCCATAGGCGTGAGAAAGGGGAGATAGAAGATGGTTTCCCAATTCATTCATCGTACATCCCGCATTGAAATTACTGCTGCCAACCCCTCCGTCACGCCCTTGGCGAGACACCTCCCCTTAACCAAGGGGAGGAGCTTTTTTATGGTTCTTTGTTAAAACAATCTTGGATTTCCGTTAAAACAGAAGTTAAATTATCAAACACCATGCGATTCTCGAACCTTAATACCTTATACCCCAAGCCATTCAAATAGTTTGTTCTTTTGATATCATATTCCTGAGCTGTTGGACTTTGATGTCCCTCTCCATCTAATTCTATGATTAGATTTTCGAAGGCACAATAAAAATCAACTATATAACTTCCTATGCTGTGTTGTTTTACAAACTTTCTTCCGGCAAGTTGCTTCGTTTTTAACACTTTCCATAGAAAGGCTTCGGCAGGAGTAAGTCTTTTTCTTAATGATCTCCGTAATTGAAGTATTTCTTTGTTATTATGTATTCTCTTTATACTCATTTTTAAGTTCAATTTTACTTTTCTCTTTCTTCTACTACAATTTTTTACTTGCGTTTATATCTACATATCGGGGTCCTGAATATAGTCTTGTTTACTGTTTTATCTAAAGCTCCCCGCTTTGGATAAAGCGGGGAATGAATCACCCTATAAGGGTGAGAAGGGGGAGATTGAAGATAGTTCCTAATTAAATAATAGTTTCAACCAACATTGAAATTACCGGGTTCAACCCCTCCGCCTCGACAAAGGCGAGACACCTCCCCGTAACCAAGGGGAGGAACTTTTTTATAGTTCATTTTTAAATTCAATTTTACTTTTCTCCTTCTTTTTCAACAATTTTGTACTGGTCTTCATGTCCGCATATCGGGGGTCCTGAATATAGTCTTGTTTTTGCATTTTAATAACTTCTATACTCAGAAAACCAAACTCACTCACCACCTTCCCGTAAAACCTATAAATACCTTTTCCCCTGAAATAATACCTGGCAGCTACCGGGGGGAAGAGGACAGTATCAAACACCTCTCCATACCTATCTACCAGCGTAGCAAAATGCATGCGTTTGCCATTATGTGTAATGGTGTTTTTAACGGTGACCAGATAACCATAAATGTCTATATATGTATTCAAATATTTTTCCAGATCCCTACTGCCATTGGTATTGACCGGAAGACTTGCTAAGAGATCAAAGGGGCTGCAAAGGGCAAATCCCAACAATTCCAGTTGTGTAAAAGCCATCTCCAGATCTGTAGTGTGGAGTTTAGGGATTTCAAATTCTTTATGGGTTGGAGGAAACAATTTAGGGTGGTCTGTGATATTCCCCTTGGAGAGAAACAGATGTGCCTGCCATAAGAGTTCGTGTTTATTTATCCCGGTAAACCGAAAGGCATTCATACGGATCAGAATACTTATTTGTTCTATGGAAATCACTACCCGGTCCAGAAAATCCTCAAGGGAAGAAAACAGTCCGTTTTGCTCTCTTTCTTTTAAGATACGCTGTATGACTCTGCTCTCCAGTTCTTTCAAATACAAATATCCCAGATAAATATCTTTCCCTCTTATACAGTTTACCGCCACACTTCTGTTAATACAGGGAGCATAAATGGTGGCCCCCAGCATACGGGCTTCGTGCACATAAAATTCGGACCTGTAAAATCCGCCGCCATTATTAAGCACTGCCACCATGTACTCCAATGGGTAATAGGCCCTCAAAAAAAGACTTTGGTAACTTTCCACTGCATAGGAAGCAGAGTGGCCCTTGGCAAAGGCGTAACCTGCAAAGCTGGCTACCTGGTGCCAGATCTCATCTATTAGTTTTTGATCATACCCTTTTTTGCAGCAGTTGTCAATAAATTTCTCCTGTACCTTCTGGAATTCTTCCCGGGAGCGAAATTTTCCGCTCATTCCTCTTCTGAGCACATCAGCTTCCCCCAGGGTAAGGCCCGCAAAATAATGCGCTACTTTAATCACATCTTCCTGATAAACCATAACTCCATAAGTATCGGGCATAATGTCTAGCATCACCGGATGGGCTTCTTTTTCTGCCCGGCCTTTATTGCGGTGACGCAAAATATACTCGCGCATCATTCCGCTCTTGGCCACCCCGGGACGGATGATAGAGCTGGCAGCCACCAATCCCAGGTAGTTATCTACCTGTAATTTTTTTAGCAGCATTCTCATTGCCGGGGACTCCACATAAAAGCATCCCATACATTGGGCTGTTTTTATCATCTGATTGACACGGGTATCTTCCTTAAATTTTTTTATGTCGTGTATATCCACACTTTTTGCTGTTTCGGGCTGGTTTTGAACTGCAATCTGTAAGGCTTCCTTTATTTTGGCCAGCCCCCGCTGTGCCAGGATATCAAATTTATAGAGCCCTACATCCTCTGCGATAACCATATCGAACATGGTAGTGGCAAAACCTTTGGGTGGCAGATGGGTGGCCGAGAAATAATGAATTGGGCGCTGGCTGATCAAAATGCCCCCTGCGTGTATACTGAGGTAATTGGGCATGTTTTTTATGAGTCGCCCATACTTTAAGACCAGCTGAGAGACCTCATCCAGTTTTGAGCGCTGGTACTGACCCTGAGACAGGAAATCTATTTCGGCTTTTGGAAGTCCGAACACTTTTCCCAATTCACGGATAACCCCTTTTTCCTTAAAGGTAACATAGGTGCCGAGGAGTGCCACATGATCAAAACGATTAAAAATATACCGGGTCATTTCTTCGCGGTCCTTCCAGGAAAAATCAATATCAAAGTCGGGCGGATTGGCCCGGTACAAATTTATAAAGCGTTCAAAATAAAGGTCGAGTTCTATGGGGTCCACATCGGTGATCCTGAGCAGGTAGGCCACAATACTGTTGGCCCCGCTCCCCCGTCCCACATAGAAAAAATCTTGCTTCCTGGCATAGGATACAATATCCCAGTTAATAAGAAAATAGGAGACAAAGCCTTTCTCTTTGATAAGATCGAGTTCCTTTTGGAGTCGGGCATAAATATGCGCTCCTTCCTCCGGGTATCTGTAGGGCATTCCTTCATGACACAGCCGTTCTATCATGGCCTCATCTTCCTCCATAGTGGTATTATATGAGCGCAGGTTTTGAGGCTTTCTTTTTTTAGAAAAATCGAAATTGATGGTACAGGAATTCATGAATTGTTCTGTATTCTCCAGAATAAAGGGGTATTCGGAAAAGGCAGTTGCCAGGTTCTGAACAGGAAACATTTTTTCCTGTTCATCTGCCTGCTCTTCGGGTGGAAGCTTGCTCAACAATACATTGTTGTCTATAGCCCGTAAAAGACGATGCGCATTAAAATCCCGTTTATTTCTAAAGGTAACCGGCTGCAGTACCACCAATTTATCTTTCTTTTCTTTCAATCTGGAGAAAGGGAGTCTCCTTAAATCGGCCAGGGATACACCTATATATTCGTGTTTTTCGAATTTAGTTCTCCCGTACTTTACCACATTTTCGAACGGATATACCACATAGGCGTTTTTAAAATACGGGGCTCTGGAAGGGAGCTCTTTTTCCTCGTGAAGATGATAGGATAAAAAAGCATTCAGCTCCTGATAGCCTTCATTATTTTTGGCAATACCAACAAAACAAGGGGCCACCCCATTTCTAAAATCGATCCCCAGCATAGGGGTAATATCGTACTCAGGAGCTTTGCGCACAAAATTGAGGGCAGCTGAGGTATTGTTGATGTCCGTCAGCACCAGGCGGGTAACCTGGTTCTCCTTTGCCAATTGCAATAGCTCCAACTCCGAGAGCGTCCCGTAGCGAAGGCTGTAATATGTGTGGCAATTGATATACATATATGTTAAGTGGGTCGGTCTTAAGTATTGGGTTACTGTTTTACTGCTTACTGCTTACTGTTTCCAGCCGCATCATCTCGCAGCCTTTTATGATCATCCACTGGATAATCACAAAAGATCTCGTGTTTACTGCTTACTGCTTACTGTTCACTGATCTCTGTTTACCAAAGCCAACCGCATCATCTCGCAGCCTTTTATAATCATCCACAGGATAATCATAAAAGATCTCGTGTTCACTGTTTTCGATGTGCAAGCACAATCGGCGGTTGACCATTGAAAGGGTTGTGCATTCTTCCAATGGTTCTGGCTCCCATCCCCGAAGCCCGTAATACACTCTTATCTCCATAGCGTTCCCGGATAGTGTCCATGGCTGCATAAAGGTTTAAGGCTTCTTCGGTATCTTCAAAAAGATCTATCTGATAGTTGCCCGGTACCAGGTGGCTAAACCGTATCCCCACCAGGCGAACCAACAACCTCCTGTTGTATAAATTTTTGAACAGTTCCAAAATTTTAGGGATAAGGATATGGTCAGCACTGGTATAGGGGATTCTCATTTGTTTTGAATACGTATTAAAATCCGAGTAACGAATCTTTACCGCGATACAGGCGGTGAGTTTTTCCCCTCTCCGTAACTGAAATGCCAGGTTCTCGGCCATGGCAATAAGAATTCCTTTTAATTTTACCACATCTATGGTATCCTTATCAAAGGTGCGTTCATTAGAAATGGATTTCCGCTCGCAAAAAGGGATTACCGGGCTATTGTCCACACCGTTGGCGCGTTTCCAGATCACTCTCCCGTTTTTTCCCAATACCCGTTGCATTAAATCCACAGGCATTTCCTGTATGGTCTGTACTTTTCTGAGCCCCAAATTCCTAAGGGTCTGATAAGTTTTATCCCCTACCATAGGAATTTTTTTTATGGAAAGCGGTGCTAAAAAAGGTTTTTCATAACCAAAATCTATTTTCAACTGATTATTGGGTTTGGCTTCGTTAGTGGCTACTTTAGAAACCACTTTATTAACAGACAAACCAAAAGATATGGGCAGGCCCGTTTCTTTAATGATCTTTCGCCTGAGTTCTGAAGCATAATGATAGCAGCCGAAAAAACGATCCATCCCGGAAAGGTCTGCGTAGAACTCATCAATACTCGATTTCTCAAACAGCGGCACCTGTTCCTTTATGATCCCGGTGACCAGGTCAGAATGCTTGCTATAAGTACCTGCGTTACCTTTTATGGCTATAGCTTCCGGGCAGAGTTCCCTTGCCATTTTCATAGGCATCCCGGAATGTACCCCATACCCGCGGGTCTCATAACTACAGGCAGCTACCACCCCCCTGTCACTAAGCCCCCCCACAAGAATAGGTTTATGCTGCAATTTGCTGTCCAGCAGCCGCTCTACAGACACAAAAAAAGTGTCCAAATCTAAATGAAGTATGGTTTTTTGCATTAGTGCGTAATAAATATTCCTATGGTAAACCAGAGACCCCGCCATCCGGCCGGGTTAGTTCAACTATCTATTTTGTCTGTTCCCACCAGAAGGCGGAATTGATAAAACAGGGTTTCACTAAAAGGGATAGCTAATATATGGATTATTTCCATTTTTTTGGATTATTTCCAATATTTATTAATAATATATAATGTAAAGCAGGCCATAAGGAAGATGGCTGCAATACAACTCACCAACCAAAACGGTAACCCTAAAACAAGATGCATTTCTAAATGAGGTGGTAGGTACCACGGAATAGACAATGCAAAAAAGCCTGCGTAAATAACCCAAACCCACCAGGGGAAAACTTTTTCAATCTTCATAATTTATGTCTGATTTATTATGAGAAGGGTTCGAGAAAATAAAACAAGCAAGCACATTTAAGGCAAAACCAATTAAACCAGACTGGATTCCTGCCAGGGTCTTATACCCCATAAAAAAAGTAATTATTGAAAACAGGAACCCTATCACAAGGCCCACCAACATGCCCCGGGAAGTAATTCTCTTACTGTGTACTCCCAAAATAAACAAAGGAGCAACCTGAATCATGATCTGCATTTTAAGTTCAATTAGCCCCCAGAGGGTTATTTTAGGTTGAAGGGCCACCAAAACAACCAGGAACATGATAATCCACGAAATGATCTTTCCCGTTTTTGCAAGTTGTTCGTCTGTACTATTTTTTAAGATCGATTTCCCCAGAATGTCTTTGGAAATAATAGAAGATAAACTCAATAAAATAGAATCCGCAGAAGACATGATAGCCGCCAGCAAACCAAGTACAACAATGATCATAAGAATAAACGCCAGGCTCGATTTCTGACTCCAAAGCTGCAGCATTTGTGGCAATACAGTGTCTTTAGAAGCGGCTGTCGTTTCAACAAAATAAGGAATGCTGATAACTCCTAAAAGGAATAAGATCAATACAGTGATCAAGGGCATAAAAACCATGGCCCCCAATGATTTTTTAAGTGCCCTGATGGTTTTGGCCGCGTAGATACGCTGGATAACCTGAGGATATACCGCCCCCCCTAACCCAATCATCAAAACCGTACTGGCCCAATATATTCTAAAGTCCAGACTGGGTACCCCAATTTTTTTTGGTTCATTTTCCATGAGCCATGTACTAATTTCGGTGAGTTCATCAACTCCGGGAACAACAATAATGAATAACCCAGCCAGACCAATAAAAAGCATCAGCCCTTGAATGACATCGGTCCAGGCCACTGCCCTCATACCCCCGAGGGTTTCATAAATGATGACCACAAAAGCAAGAAAAACCACCCCGGCCCAATAGGGTATCTGCCCCTCAGTTATCCCATTCGCTATATGCCCCATAGCGATTAGCTGAGATAGCAGAAAATTTACAGAAACAATGACCAGCATCAGATTAGCCACCAGGGTTAATAAAGGCAAATTAAAACGTTTATCAAACCAATCCCCGGGGGTAATAAAATCATGTTTTTTAGATACTTTAAATAATTGAGGTGCAAAGGTGAGGTACAAAACCACAATTGCGGTCATATACCCTAATACCAGAATCATCCCCATACCCTGATTCACAACTTCTGCCGGAACCACCAGCATGGTATTAGAACTGTATTGGGTAGCATACAATGTCAGCAGTAAAACAAATGGGCCTAAATTACCCCCAGCCAAATAAAAATCTTTAAGCGTATTGGAAGATCTCTTTTTATTGGCATATAACCCCAAACCTATCAAGAACAACATATAAGCGCCAATACATATAAGGATTATAGTTGTAGTACTCATCTAAATTGGTTGATAGATACTAAAAATAATCAAAAAGCCCCCAAATAGTTTGAGGGCTAATTATTCATTATCATATTAAAAACAATGTTTTCGTAAAAGAGTGTGGTTTAATTAAGAAAAGTATATAGGAAAATCATAGCCAATGTCACATAACAAATGATCCCTATTCTCGCATAATCAATAACAATTCCTTCACTAAGTCGTTTAAAACTTTCCACAATAGAATCCATAACGTTTTGTTTTAGTTATCCATTTGCAAAGCAGCTTTTAAAACATCCTCCGCATTAAAATGAGAGAAGTATCATAAAATCAGGGGTGCTATTTAATCAAATGCAAATCCGGTGGCAATTCTAAATACCAACGCATATGCGGCAATAAAGAGTAAAGCAAAACTGAACCAGGAAAATATCTTTAAATAGTTTTTCAAGATATAGTGACCCAAATTTCTGAACCCTTCCAAATAAATCTCCTTAACAAGTAATAATGTTTCCATAATCCCAAATCTTTATATTAATCTCTGCTAGTTAGAAGACAAAAGTCATACTAAGTTTAGTTTTTAGTCCGAATTTTAGACGAGGGAATAGGAAATCCTGTTGAAATACGCCTTTTATGCAGCTTAAACCTTCTAAATTGCATTTTGTAGAAAATAATAGTTTTATAATGATTTTTTATAAGTTTTTAGTTCTCAGTAAGTTGTGGAAACCTCTGCAATTAAGGCAAAAACCCCACATGATTGTGAGGTTTTTAGATCTGTAATTTATAAGTGTTAACAAGACAGTCTGAACACTATCTTGCAGGAATGATATCTCCTTTCATTGTTGGTATATGCCACACATCATCTTCCAGGCTTACTCCCCCTTCCATTTGCTCCTGTACAGCTCTATCAATAATATAAACTCCTATTTTGGCCATAGCGGCAAAATTGTCGATCCCGTTATTGGGAAACCCCACTCTTGTTCTGTGGATATTAAATTTATCTGCAAACTTGCGTTCAAAAGCTTGTTCTACCCCGTCTTTTCCTAACATAAACCCTAAAAGTCCTCCCCAAGTAGCCGTGGGGTTATCAGAATCCCAACCAGCTAATGCTCCTATTTTGATAGTTTCTTTTAAATCGCCCTCCCCATACAGCAGGCTGACTATGCTGGCACCGAAGTTGATTCCGGCTGCAAAACAACCACTACAACTTGTATCCTTTGTAGCCCATAAATAACCATCTTCCTGCCCTAGCTGATATTTTTCATGCAAAGCATCCCTGGCCGCCTCCCAGGTCACCCCAGATTTATATTGGTCCCGGACAAAATCGTACATCTTAGCAGAATAGGAGTCGTTGGGCAATCTCTTTCTGGCTTCCGCAGCCATCCATTCAAGGTTTTCTTTAAGAGATTTACTCTTATCAGCTACCGGCGCCAGTGAATACATTATTACATAAAACTCGGCAATCCATTCCGCATTCTCTCTGGCCGATGTCTGAATAGGAAGCTTTGCCATTTTCAGAGCGATATCCGGGCGCCCCGGTGCAAAAAAACCAAAAATCTCAGTAGTCAGTTGGGCATCGATCATCTCGTAATCCGGGTTTAAGTCCGGGTCGCTTGTTTTGGGGGGAACCACGCCTTCTTTCATTAAGTCCAAAGCCCTTTGGTTAGAAACCCACAGAAAATTTTCTTCTTCCGGCTTTATGTGTTTTAGCCACCCCTCACGGATTTGTTCTCCTGTTAATATGCTCGATTTATTTTTGTAGAGCAGGTTTTGATAAATATATTCTATATCCGTATCATCATCCGCCCCCCAAATACTGTCCTGATCCGCGAAGAGAAAATCAATAGTTTCGGAATAATTATTAGAACCCCATAAATTGGGCTGATCCGCTTTCCCCCAATCTTCCCTGGTATAAAATCCTTCTCCCTTACCGTCTTTGGTTGCAATTCCAATCTTATCCATTTCGGTCACCAATCCCGTCCAGTTGGCAATACATTGTGCCAGCCAAAAACCATATAATCTATTGGCATAATCTGTTCTGGACAATTTTAAATCCGTAGTCTTAGGAGCGTAATTCTTGTAGACTAAGAGTGAATCTACCATTGAACTTTTATGCTCTTCCGTATCATCAGAGCGGGTTTCCTTACATGAAAATAAAAAGACTAAAAGTGTTGACAGACTGAGCAACACCACATATTTTAATATGGAATTCATAGTATTTATTGATTTGTTTGTACAACCGACTCCTAAAATAGTAAAAGTAAACAGAAGCTTTTAAACTTATCTATAATTTAAATGAGTGAAGGAATACGTTGGAATATTTCTTAAATTTAAATCGATTATCTTCCTGCTTTGATTTATCAGTTAACCATCTAAATTTCAGAAATAATGCAATCCACTATGCGCTTTCTTAATAAAACCTATGCATTTCTTGTACTGTCTATTTTAATATCCTGCGGTCAAAAGCAGCCTGATCACAAGAAAGACATTGCATTGAATTCTCTGGAAAAAGCAGTAAATAATGATTGGATTGCAATATTCAATGGTCAAAATCTTGAGGGTTGGACAATGAAAATAAATGGCCTTCCGCTGGGCGAGAATTTTGGAGATACTTTTAGCGTGGAAAACGGAATTTTAAGTATCCGATATGATAATTACGGTGATAACTTCGACAATCGTTTCGGCGGATTATACTTTGACAAAAAACTTACTAATTACAGGTTTAGGGCAGAATATCGTTTTGTAGGAGAAACAGCTCCCGGGGCTCCGGAATGGGGATACAGAGACAGTGGCATTCAATTCCATAGTCAGCCCCCCGCTACCCTAAAATTAACCGACGCCTTCCCCATTTGCCTGGAATACAATTTACACGGTGGCAATGGTGCCGATGAGCGACCCGTCGGAGCTATCTGCGCAAACGGGATGTTTGTGGAAGTAGACGGAGAAAAAAATTCTAGTTATTGTACACCACCAAAGGTGAGCAGAACTTTCCATGGCGATCAATGGGTAACGCTCGAAATTGATATTAAGGATGGAGAGATAACGCACTTCGTAAATGGGGAAGAGATTTTAAAGTATTCAAATCCAACATATAATCCGGAACACGAAACAGCAAATGAGTTTATTATAAATGGAGACAGTGCGGTAAAAGGGGGATATCTATCGATTCAATCCAACAGTCATCCGATCGATTTTAGAAAAATTGAACTTCTCGAATACTAAAATCCATATTAATTGATTTAAAATTCCGCTCATGAAAGTACTGGTTTCACTTAATATTCCGGAAATAGGCGTTGAAATGCTTCGCGACCAAGGGTTTGAGGTTACACTTTGGTCTAATGATCTGCCAATGGAGTATACCGAACTTTTAGAAGCTGCCAAAGAACACGATATTCTCCTGTCTTCCAGTATTTATAAAATCGACAGGAATTTTCTGGAGAGCAATAAACATTTAAAATTGATCTCACAGTTTGCTGCAGGATACAATAATATTGATCTGAAAAGCGCCTCGGAATTCAATATACCCATTGCCAATACCCCGGGTGCTATGACAGATGCCACCGCTGACATCGCCTTCGCACTTATGATGGCTGTATCCAGAAAAATGTTCTATATGCATAAGCAAATTTCCGCTGGAAACTGGACTCATTTTCGCCCAAAAGCCAATTTAGGAATAGAATTAAAAGGAAAGACAGTAGGTGTTTTAGGTATGGGTAGAATAGGTGCTGAATTTGCCAAACGATGCGCAGGGGCGTATAATATGAAGGTGATCTACCACAACCGAAGGCAAAATAAAGACGCTGAAAAGGCATTAGGTGCTCGCTTTGTTTCCTTTGATGAACTGTTAGCACAAAGCGATGTCCTCTCTGTACACGCCGCACTTACTGAAGAAACGAGAGAAATTTTCGACAGCGCGGCTTTTGAGAAGATGAAACCTTCGGCTATATTTATTAATGCGGCAAGAGGTGGCATTCATAATGAAAAAGACCTGATCGATGCTTTGCACAACAAAGCTATTTGGGGAACTGGTTTAGATGTTACAAACCCGGAACCCATGCACCAGGATAATCCCTTATTACAAATGGAAAATGTTGCCGTACTCCCTCATATTGGTTCTGCAACCATCGAAGCACGTGATGAAATGTCCCGGCTTGCAGCATTCAATATCATTCAATTCTCCAGAGGAGAAAACCTGAGCAATCAGGTAGGCTAGTCAAAACCATATTAAATTAAAATCAGCACCACATAATGACGGCAAATAACAAAATAGCAATAGTCACAGGAGCAGGATCGGGAATTGGCAGAGCCACAGCCATAGCCCTGAGTGAAGCAGAATGGACGGTAGTACTGGCGGGCAGGCGAGAAGAACAACTGCTCAAAACAGCCAGCTTGTGCAAAGGAGCAAATTTGACTGTAACAACAGACATTACTGATCCCGAAAGTGTCCATCATCTTTTTCAACAGACCAAAAATGCTTACGGCCGGTTAGATTTGCTATTTAACAATGCAGGTATTAGCACAGCAGCCAAACCACTTGAAGAAACTGGCAGAGAAGAATGGCAAAGAGTTATTGACACTAATTTATCAGGAGCTTTTTGGTGTACACAGGAGGCATTTAAGCTCATGAAGCACCAAACTCCAATCGGAGGGCGTATCATTAATAACGGATCTATAAGTGCTCATGTTCCCCGTCCAATGTCTGCCCCCTATACCGTAAGTAAACATGCCATTACCGGCTTAACAAGATCCACATCGCTGGACGGCCGGGAATTCAATATAGCCTGCGGGCAAATAGACATTGGAAACGCCGCTAGTGAAATGACACAGAAAATTGAAAAAGGCATCCTTCAGGCAGATGGTTCAGAAAAAATTGAACCAACTATGAGTGTTGAAGATGTGGGTAGAACGGTGGTCTATATGGCCAGCCTGCCCCTAAACACAAATGTTCCTTTTATTACCGTTATGGCCAACCAAATGCCTTATATAGGAAGAGGTTAAATAGATAAAACTATAGCTCCACTTTTTCACCTGTCTTTGCGGCCTGAAAAATAGCATCGATAATTTTCATGTCTTTCACACCTTCCTCTCCGTCGACAGGAACAATTGGTTGAATATCGTCGAAAATTATTTGTGCCATCCCGTCCATCTGTAATGTTTGATGAGTAATATGTGGTTGTGTCAATTTACCTTTATGGGTACGCCCTTCAATTGGGCCGTAGCCCGTTGATGGCTGCATTTCTGCAAATCCTTCTGACCCATTGAGGAAAAACCTGTCCAGATTGTTCATAGCATAGGTAGACAGACAGGATGCGACAGCCCCACTTGGGAAACCCATCTGGAATTGAATGGTTTCATCTATCCCTTCTTTGAACTTAACAGGGTCCGTTTTAGTTTCCTGGGCGGTGACCCACATCGGTTCCTCACCCAACATATAACGAGCTCCGTTTATAGAATAAATACCAATATCCATCATGGCACCGCCACCAGACAAAGCCTTGTTCAATCTCCATTGTGTGGGATCTCCAATAACAAATCCGGATTGACCCTGAAAAAATTTAGGCTGTCCAAATTCTCCCTCCATACGCATTTTAATAACTGCCACAGTTTTTGGCTCAAAGTGCATCCGGTAGCCAATTAATAATTTAACTCCGGCCGCTTTACAGGAATCCACCATTTCCTGACCTTCCTTTGCATTGATGCCCATGGGTTTCTCACAAATAACATGCTTCCCGGCACTGGCTACTCCCTTAGCGTGTTCACAATGCAGTCCGTTAGGTGTAATTACATAAACCGCATCGATATCCGGATTGTCTTTTATAGCGGCGTAATTTTCATAATTGTAACAATTTTTCTCCGGGATGTTATACTTTTCCCTCCATTCAACGACCTTAGAGGGGGTACCGCTTATCACACCCACCAATTTGGCTCGTTTACAAGACTCCATTCCCCTGGCAACCCTGCTACCGTAACTCCCAAGACCCATAATCGCTACCCTTAACACCGGCCCTTCAAAGTGCTCCTCGCTTGCAGCGAATAGTGTGCTGGGGTTATACACCAGCGGAACCCCAACAGATGCTACAGTTAATTTCTCTAAAAACTTTCTTCGTGTGCCCATGGATTTATGATTTTTTTCTAAAGTAAGGCATATAGTTATTCCGACCAATAATTATATAAAATATTGCCCAATGAATTGAAGATCCACGCTTCTGTACCAAAATAGTCGTGTTCATATCCATTAAATAATATATGTACATTTATTCGGCCGTTCCCTATTTGTAAATCAACTTAAAACATTCACATATGAAAAATGTACTACAACAGCTGATCGCTAAATCCAGGAAGGATGAAAAAGCATATACAGCATCCCGGCTGGCAGAGCTGGAAAACCCAAAAACAACAAATGATCGAAGAAGATTTTTAAAAAGCACAGCCCTGGGTGGAATTGCCATATCGAGCTTTATGGGCTACTCTTTTGAAGATACACTCTCCGAAACAACTTCCAGAGTTAATCGCAGTTCATCACCCTCAGAATTAAAGATTACAGATATGCGTTATGCCCTCACCAATGTTATGGGAGGCACAGCAATTATTCGCATAGACACCAACCAGGGAATCTATGGCCTGGGGGAAGTAAGAGACGCCGCAGACGTACGGTATGCATTGTTTTTAAAAAGTCGCATCCTTGGTCAGAACCCCTGCAATGTTGAAAAGATCTTTAAGAGTATTAAGCAATTTGGTGGCCCCGCAAGACAGGCCGGGGGGGTATGCGCCGTTGAAATGGCCCTCTGGGATCTTTGTGGAAAAGCATATAATGTTCCAGCCTGGCAGCTACTTGGTGGCCGATACAGGGACAAAGTAAGATTATATGCAGACACCCCAGAAGCCAGTTCTCCTGAAGAACAACAACAATTGATAAATTTCAGGGTTAAAGACCAGGGGTATACCTGGTTAAAAATGGATGTTTCAATTGCTGAACTAAAAGGTATTCCCGGAACAATTGTCAATGGAAAATTTTGGGAGGACGCTAAAGGGAATTTAAGTCAATGGGGCGATCAGCGAAATTTTATGTCCTATGGGAATACCGCTCATCCTTTTACTCAAATACAGATAACAGAAAAAGGACTGGAACATTTGCAAAAAGTCGTTGAGGATGTACGAAACATGGTAGGTTACGAAATTCCGATTTCTACTGACCATTACGGCCATTTTGATTTGAATAACGGGATAAGGCTTGCCAAAGCGCTGGACAAATACAGACTGGCATGGTTTGAAGATATGGTCCCCTGGCAGCATACAGATCAGTGGAGAACAATAACAGAGGCTATAGAAACACCGACTACCACAGGCGAAGACATCCACTATCTTGAAAATTTTAAGCCATTGATTCATAAACGTTCTGTGGATATTGTTCATCCGGATTTGGCAACTTCGGGCGGACTGTTAGAAACCAAAAGGATTGCGGATTATGCTGAAGAATTTGGTATTGCCATGGCCATGCATCAGGCTGGTACACCGGTTTCATTTATGGCAAATGTTCATTGTGCCGCGGCCAGTCAGAATTTCCTGGCCCTGGAACACCATTCTGTAGATCTGCCCTGGTGGGAAGACCTGGTCACTACGGTTGGTGACTTCCAAATGATTGATAAGGGCTTTGCCACGGTTCCACTTACAGCCCCTGGTCTGGGTATTGAACTTAATGAGGAAGTAATTAAAAAACACCTCCACCCCAGCGATGATAGTTTCTTTAAACCTACGGAAGAATGGAACAAATTAAGATCCCACGACCGGACATATAGCTAAGAATTTTTAAAATTAGAATCGATTTATTAACAACTAACACCAGAATAATGACTAAAAAAATAATATTGGCAGTCCTTGGGCTTCTTGGAAGTTTTACCATTACGGCCCAGGAGGTTCATCTATCTCCTGAATATATAAAATCACTCACCGCTTCCTGGGAAGGAAACCGATTTGAAGATGGCAGACCAAAGGTTTCTGATGCCCTGTTAAACAGGCTGAAAAATATACAGATCGAAGAAGCCTGGGGGTATTTACGAAGTAAAAATTACCACAATCAATACGATGGCGACTGGGAAATTCTTCACCCGGATAAGGCTATGACCGGACGGGTGGTAACTGCGCAATACATGCCATTGCGACCAGATTACCAGCAGCTGATTAAAATCACTGGCGCTAAGGAAAACAGGGATACCATCGGCGGCAGTAATTCCTGGCCAATTGAGATCTTACAGCAAGGCGATGTTTACGTAGCCGATGGATACGGCAGGATAATAGACGGCACCTTGATTGGTTCCAATTTAGGAAATGCCATTTATGCCAATTCCGGTAATGGGGTAATCTTTGACGCCGGGGTAAGGGATGTTGCCGGATTATTGGATATAGAAGGATTCAATGGCTGGTGGAGAGGGGCAGATCCCTCCTACTTGCAACAGGAAATGCTGACCTCAATCAATGCTCCAATAAGGATAGGAAGAGCCACGGTACTTCCCGGGGATGTGGTACTTGCCAACCGTCACGGGATAGTATTTATCCCATCACATCTGGTAGCTCAATTGGTATTGTCCTCAGAAGTGGTGGGTCTGAGGGACCTCTTCGGGTTTCAGCGTTTACGGGAAAAAAAATATACGCCCGGGCAAATAGACACCAGATGGACCAAGGAAATAGAGGCAGATTTTATAAGTTGGATTAAGGAATATCCGGACAATAAGCTGCCAATGACCCGTAAGGAACTCGACGATTATTTGAATGAACGGAAACTATAGAGTTGAGGATTCGTGGGATTGTAATTGACGAAAACACCAATATCTTCCGGAATATTTCATTTAGTTAAGTAATGAATAAAAAACGTAAACTTCTTACTATCAAGCTGATTCATACTGCAATCTGGCTGTTTATGGTGATGGTGATATTCTTTGTTTTATATTCAGGTATTAGTGGAAATATCAACAACTATACCTGGCTGGGGATAGCGATAATAATTGGGGAAGGGCTGGTGCTGTTAATTTTTAAAATGTTTTGCCCGCTAACGCTATTAGCAAGAAAATACTCGGATTCACAAAAGGAAAATTTTGATATATTTCTCCCCAATTGGTTGGCAAAATATAATAAAGTAATATTCACCTCCATCTTTCTAATCGGCCTGGTGCTTGTTCTGCTGCGAAAATACTTCTTAACCTAAAACCTAACTGATCCGTGTTGAAAAAGGAACTCTTTTTGTTTGAATTCAAGCCCGTTAATCAATTTCAAAGATTTGCATTGCTTCTCGTACTCTCCTAATTCTTGGTTCATTTAGATAAGGCTTAAAAACCGGATCCACATTTAGAAAATAAGCAATTCCAAAGTCTCGGTCTTCCCATGATTTTTCAATAGTGCGTAGTAGTTCATCTTTATTTTCTCGAGCTGCTGCTATCATTGCCAAAGGTAGATGCAGGTGATTTTGCCCAGAACCCAGACGACTCTGAAGTTCTTCCATATAAATTTCACTCTGAGACAAATCTCCTAATTGATAGTAAGCATTTGACAGGTAAGCTGTAGCCATTGGTACAGCAAATTCATCGAAATCATAGGTGCGTTTCAGATATGGAATAGCCTTTTCATAATTCCCACCATGATAATAACTCCATCCTAAGAAAAAATTGAAAAAAGGAATATCTATTACTTGCGCGGCTTCTTCAAGTACAGCTTGTGCTTCTTCAATCTTCCCGTTTGCGATATGTATGGTTGCCTGGTCAAAGAAAATAAAAGCATTTCCAGGATCCACCTCTTTGGCTATACTAGCTAGTTCTTGTGCCCTCTTATATTTCCCTACTGCAACGTATGTAGTGACAACTGTGCAGATACAGTAGTCTGTTGGTATTCTCGGCCAGGAGTTAAGTTCCAGAGCATAGTTTACATCATCGAAGGCATCTTTCATTTTGCCTCGATGTAGAAGATTCATATTCGCCCTGACGAGATAGATATCTGAACTGGCCGAGTTCAATTGGAGCGCCTTGTTTATATGAGGAAGAGCAACCTCTTCCGTATCATAAGTTGTAATGTTATCGCCGGATACCCAGGAAGAATTTCCCAAAACATTCGCCCAGGCATAAAGCGTATGCGCCTGTGTATATTCCGAATCTAACCTAATAGCTTCTTCTAAAAACTCAATACCGTTATTAATTCCTTCCTTCGTCAACTTTATTACTTCAGCTTTGGCTTTTAAAAACAATCTGAATGCTTCACCACTTAAGGTATTAACCTCACTGAGAGATGCGTCCTCTTTAGGGGATAATTGAACATCGAGATGGCCAACTACTTGTTTAGCTATTTCCAACTGTATTGATGGAGCTTCATCATTCAGCACTGAAAAAGTATAGTTCCAAATCATTGATTGAGATATGGGATCAATCAGTTCTATATGGAGCTTTACACTATCTCCTGTCGCAAATACCCTGGAACTGCCGGCCATTATATAATCCGCCTTCAGTTCAGAAGCAATTTGACTATGTGACTTGTTTGTGTTCTTATAGAATCTTGTGGTTGAGAACGCAGTTAAAACAAATGAATGTACCTTCGCTAATTCATAAATAATTTCTTGAGTTAGACCGTCAGAATAGTACTCAAGATCATCTTTGGGATTAAGATTAAGTAAGGGAAGAACAGCAATTCTACGATCTAAATTCGTTAAATCACTTATAGATAAGTCTTGATTCGAGGAATCAATCCACCTGTCATATACCAACATTCCAATGATAATCACTGACAATAATCCAATAATGATGTTACTGGTAAATGGCTTCCTTTTAGATCTTGGGTAAGGATTTGATTGTGCAGATTCAGTAGTTGTTCTAACTATTCCTTTTGGTGACATTTCATAAGCCCAAGCCAAAATCAGAGCAATAGGGAATCCCACCAATAGTAAAATTAAAACGACCTTCCCAATCCATGACGGCGCCTCAAGCATTGGGACTATCACAGATACAATCTGAACTATTAACCAAGCGACCATTGCATATGTCACTGCTACTCGGTAAACTTTCCGTCTGCTTAATTCCTCAAAAAAGCTAGGTTTTGACATGTATTAAAGATATAAAAATATCTCTTGAAAGACTCCAGTCATATTTTGTATAGTCCTAATCTAAAAGTTCAATGAGTGTTTAAAAGTAAAAAAACCATTCGTAAAACACCGATGGCCTTTTTGTGCCGAAAGGGGGGGGTTGCCTGCCATTAGGCAAGCTTCCCTACTCGCTCGCTTTGAAAACCACAAAAGGAAATACTGCCCAAACAATAATATTCTTCCTGAAAGTGAAGTCAAACCTCGCCGTGGGATTGCTTGCCATAAGGCAAGCTTCCCTACTCGCTCGCTTTGAAAACCACAAAAGGAAATACTTCGCTTCGTTCAAAAAAAGAAGCG